>Ga0315914_1012010_pt1 | contig 10142 bp, 3 predicted proteins | sample MpolenodulesMG_FD_203920 | JGI IMG/M metagenome (GOLD analysis project Ga0315914, IMG submission 203920) | Medicago polymorpha root nodule microbial communities from Los Angeles, California, United States - elongated nodules | ecosystem: Host-associated > Plants > Roots > Nodule | place: USA... | reverse complement strand
ACAAACCCTAAATATAAAAAAATCTAATCCAAGTGTAAAAAATCTAACATAATCATGGAAACATCTAAACATCATAACAATTAAGCACTATGAGTCATTTGCATGTAACATTCTATCATTTCTTGCAAAAAAAATTAAAATTTTAACAAAGCACTAAACCTAAAAAATTATAGATTAAGTGAAAAAATCTATCATACCAACATAATTTAAGTGAAAGCTTACTTGTTCTTGCTATTGGAGTGTTGTTTGATTTGAAGTTGAAGGAATTTTGGAGTTGGGTAATTTGAGAGAGATTCGAGAGATATTTGTGTGTTGTTTGAAAATGAGGTAGAATGAGGTTCCACCTAGGCTAAGAAGATCACGTATCGCATGTTAACTCATGTTGCGCAGGTTAACTCGCGCAGGGGCAATATGGTCATTTACTTTGGGAATGAGCAAAACCATTTGGGTAAATAGCAGAATTCCACGCCGAAAGCTGACAGGGTGGAAAAAGAAATTTTCATTGCTTGAAGGACCAAACATTTTGAAGCCCAATAACAGCCCAACATGGACAATTGCCCTGTCTAAACCCTAGAACCTGGAATATAAAAAAGGTCGCCACCATTTCATTCCAGAACTGACAAAGTTGAAGAAGCCGCAAAGATGCAGATCTTCGTGAAAACCCTAACTGGGAAAACCATCACCCTCGAGGTTGAGAGCAGTGACACAATCGACAATGTCAAGGCCAAGATTCAAGACAAGGAAGGTAACAACACAACTCAATCATAATAGTCTTCTAATCGCGTTTCATAATCTGATTTGTATATTTAACCAAACGCGCTTTTGAATGAAATAATCAGGAATTCCACCGGATCAGCAGCGATTGATTTTCGCTGGTAAGCAGCTTGAAGATGGACGCACCTTAGCTGATTACAATATCCAGAAGGAATCAACTCTACATCTTGTTCTCAGGCTTCGTGGTGGTATCATTGAACCTTCATTGATGGCTTTGGCTAGGAAATACAACCAAGACAAAACCATTTGCCGCAAGTATGTTTCGTCATTTCTTATATCAATCTGTTATTTCATTTTACATAGTTGATTTTGATATTAATGAATTGGTTAGAGATATTGTATATGATAGATTATTACCTCCTTGTTTGATTCAAGTAGCCGACCCCATTTAGGTTCCGACTGGATTGAATGATATTTGAACTTATACATAACAGCTTATGCTAATCAACACGCTTTTATGTATTTATTCACAAGTTTGTGAAAAAACAGCTTATTCAATTGTCTCTAGCGTGAACTTATGAATTAAGCTTATTTATTTGCATAACCTTTTTTAAGCTTAAAAATAAACTTTTACGCTAATTCCAGACGGCCCTTAATGTAATAAGCTCTGATTCTTGTTAAAATAAGCTTTTAAGCTGTTGTCTGTATAGCTGATATTGATGGGACTATAACTTAGCCTCTTTTGTTGTTTAAAAGTTCAATTGGGGTTATATCAGTTCCCTATAATGATCCATTTCTTACTTTATCACCTGGATTTAATATTTTCCAGTTGATTTTCTCGATTTGGTACATTTTGGATATTGTTTTTTTATTTAATTTCATAGCTGAGATACATAGTGGAAATCTTTTAATTTTGATCTAAGTGTGAAATTGGGGCTTTTGTTTGTAGATGTTATGCTCGTCTTCATCCCAGGGCTGTGAACTGCCGCAAGAAGAAGTGTGGTCATAGCAACCAAGTAAGTGTGGAGACTGAAGACAATGCTGTTTGTAATTTTGTGCTTTGTTTTTGGTTACTTTGTGCTGATGTTTGTTTTTTGCCTTTTTTTTTTGTTTATTGCAGTTGAGGCCAAAGAAGAAGATCAAGTAAACTTTGGTTGATATTGTTTCTTTCCTGTGTTTTGTTCTGAGATACTTTTGATGGTTCTGGTTGTTACTTATCTTTTGACTGGATCTCTAGTTTTAATTGATGTTGAATGTAGTTGGAACTTATTTTGGTATCAATGGATTATATTTTGGTATAAAGGAATGTTTTGATTAAGTTCTCTTTCATGAGCTGGTGTACCCCCTCCTTATTTTTTATCCCCATGAAATAACACATGGATATTACTACACAATTACAACACAAATCAGGGTCTATCTAGGGAGAACTTAAGCAATGCAATGCAGCATTGCATTTCATTTAATTCTTACATGACAGGAATTTGCTCTGTAAACCAGCAGGTTCTCTCACTTTTTAAAATTTACTAGTATTTTTTTACTCTAACATCTTTCAAACTCTCTTGGCTTTAATGCAATTTTGATATTTATGTTTTGCTTTATATACTACTTATATGGATCTTAAGATGAATCTTATCGGACAAGGTCACACAATCAATTAGATGTCTTGTGAGTATTTTGTTAGGTTATGTACTTCTCATCATAGTTTTTATCTCACAAGTTCACACTATTAATTAGATGTCTTTCTGAAAATTTGAGACCAAATATTCTTCTAGTAGACTAAAATCATCAGTGTCATACTGCTACTTACCAAAACTGTATTTAGATTGCTATCAAAACAACAGAACATAAGGAGCCTGGTGTGTATTGTCTCTCACTGTCTTATACTATATCCGTTAAACATGTGCTGCGAACTGAAAAGTTCATATCTTGGGATGGATTTTTCCTAGCCTGGGTCTTCTAATTTTTCCCAGTACCATTTAGTTGCTTTGCCAAGTATCAGTTGCTTGGTTTTCTCAAAAAATAAGTATTAGTTGCTTGGGGTTTAATGGCATTGTTTGTTATGGTGATATTATTCGTCTGCCTATTTGAATATTTTTTTTGTATGGTAAAAAGCTAATTTTAATTTTTTTTATTGTTACCTAAGGGTGCTTTTGCATGGTTACTTTTTGGTTTTTTTCCCATTGTTTTAATAGAGTAGAGTGAAAATCATTAGATACTGGGCTAACCAAAATAAATATGTTTCACTCCCAATAATGTCTGCTTATGCATTGTTTTGGAATAAATTTTATCATTAGATGAGGAAGTTACACTAAAACCATCATATCCAATATGACACTCTTTACACTAAATCTAATACGTGTGTTCCCTGCCCTCTTCGTTGAAGAACAAGAGCTCAATCAATCTACAACCTCGTTCTCACTACCATCATAATGAACTTAACTTGTTTCTTTTCAATTCAATCTCGTTAACATTCCAAACGCACTTGGGTTTCCTTAACGTGCGTTTTTAATTCACTGAAATTATCCGCAAAGTTCATCCATATTCCACTCGGGAATCTTTTCTAAGCCATCACCCTCAACATCACATTAAAACACTTAATTGCAAATTCTTTCCCTAATCAACGAACCCTGTTTGTTGGCTAACATTGAGTGTTTGTTGCTGGAGAGTGAATGTCGACTCCTTGGGCAGTATGTAAAAATTTCTTGGGTGTTGTTTTGGTGTAGATGGAGAGAGAATGATGACAAAAACGTAGGCTACCTAGGACTCGTTGTTACCTAGAGATGTCATGCTGTTCAGGTGGAAGGTTGTTAACTAGAGATATCGTGTTGTTGAGGTGGTTGTGAATTGAGGGCTGATTGTGTTGTTGCTCTTACAAGACGGCAGTGAGAGGAAGTCTGAAACTGATTTCTACTACCAGATCAAGGTTCCGCGAGCAGATCATCCGCAAAAGTGCAACAGATGGAAGAAGAAGGCACGCACAATTAATGCTAAAATTAGTTAATTTTAACATTTTTGGGTACTAAAAATAGATACCATTTATCCAAGCCCGGCCGGCGTTAACTCCCACTCACAAAATTGGATCCCCCCTGAAAGTGCACACCTTTAGGAGTCCCACTTCTAATGTGTGTTCTCTCCAATGTAGAGCTTACATTTTTCTTCTTTCCATTTGCAAGACACCAGCTCTAAGTTCCAAGACTTTGTTTAGTCTTCCGGAACTTCCCATCGAGATTTCATGTTCCAACAGTTACTTGTTGTGAATAGATATGCTGCTTTAAACTTCTGTTTTATTTTTGGAAGCTCAATTTTGATCTTTTGCTTCATAGTCCAAGCTTCTGAATCAATCAATGATTTTTGCAGAAGAATATCTTTCCAGTACAGCAGTGTTCTTGATTCTTGAATGATATTTGTGTTGTATTTGTGGATTAATTAAATAGGAATGAACAATATTTGATTTGGGATATCTGGTATGGCATGGGAGTAAAGTACTAAATCAGATTAATCTTCTGCAATAGAGACTTAACATTCTTAATACAAACGTGGTGACTGTTTTCTTTTTAAAAAACTAGAGGTGAAAGTGTTATTTCAGGTTTCAAGTCGTTGTAAAGATGGTTCTTAAATGTCACTTTAATCAATAATAATTCTCATCTTCCATTGTGTTACTGTAACCATTTTTTATTCATTGGATAAAAAATATTTGTTTTAGTTCGGATCGATTTGGTTAATAGGTAAGCAAATGATTAACCAAACCATAACCTTGGTTCAGTTTGGTTATTTCCAAACTTTAAACGGTTCGGTTCAATTTTTCTGAACCATTTCAACACTTTGGTTCGGTTCGATTCGGTTAATATGGTTAACCGAACTATACCCACCCCTATGCACTATAAATTGAACCAGTCACTGTTACAGTATAGGAGACACCAAGGAGGTTAGTGTAATTTCAACTATAAATTTGCTTTCCTAACCTTGGAGGATGGGTCAACTCTCCTCACATATTTGAATTCTGAATGACCACACTTGTTAGCTAGCACGCTAAATTTGTGACCATTTGCTTTTGAACGTCTAGGACCATGCGAGAATGTTTTAATACTTTCTCCGACTTAAACTAGGTGGTCTTTTTTCTAATTTTCTGTTTCTCAAATTATTTATACATTTTATAATATCAATACAATATTTTTTTCTACTAACATACCTTTGTTTATTTCATTTCAATCATTTACACCTATTCAACTAACTATAATTAATAATGATGTTTTACTAAATAATACACATTTTACTATTGCAATCAATAATATTGTATTTCAATTATCTCTAATTATTCAACTAATTATAATTAATATGCGTGTCTACACGTTTCTCTTTAGTAAAAAGCTAAACATCGATAGAGAAATTGTCCCGATAGTATTACGATGTTACGTGATTGGCTAATTAACCACCATATGCAGTGTTTTCCGCTAGTTGGCTATTAAAGCGGAAGCCTTTTTTTTTTTTTTTGTGGTGGCTGATGTTTGAATCCCGACCTTGCATATATTATGCATTGTTCCTACTACAACTGAGGTAAACTCACGAGGACAAGTGGAAGCCTTTTAACACAATATGCAAGTCATGATGTTTTGTTGAATAAACTATTTGCTGTGTATAGCAGCACTGTTCCTTGTCTTTTAGTATTCTTTTTATGTTTCTCAATGACCACAGTTGTGTGAAAGTATATTTTCGAACAAGAAAAAAATTTGTTTTCTTCTCTCTTTTTCAAAGTATACTTCTAAAGCGCATGCGTGTGTGTAGCATAGGGATGAGAAAAGAAACTCTCCAACTATAAAGTAATTGCCAACGTTGAGTCGTAGTCTCGTCGATAAAGTGTGGTCCAAAATTCACCATCACTCACCTGATTCTTTTGGCTTCCTTCAAAATTGAAATTGCTATGCCAATGTCCCAGCACTGACACGCACGTCCCACCTGATATTTCTCGTTCATTTTGTACGTTGTGTTTGACATGTTTATTGCAAAATATGGCATGGTCCTAACTTCTATCTTTTTGGTGGCCAATTCTAGAACACAACTTTCCAGTAGTACTATTCAATTATCTCATCTATGAATGCTGATTTTCATTTTAAAAAACGAATGGCTCTTTAGAGCCATGCCTAGTGTTTAATTAATAAACAAATCAATTTATATTATTCATCCTGCATGTCATAAACGAAGGAAAAAATAGACATTTTCCTTTCAAGCAAAGCAAATCATATATATTTTTGCTTCTGATGGTCACGTAACATGGAATAATTGAGAAGCAATGCCTAATACGGAAACAAGCAAAAACAAAAACCCACCACACAATAATATGATATCATATCACATCATATTTTAGTACATAGCTTATTACATATATTATAATTATGCACAAATTAAAAACTATTTTTTGTGCAAGAAAGTCGGAGCGAGCAAGGTCATGATCTTAAGGATAATTCTACATCCCTTATATAGAAAACGTAAACACTTTGGCATGTTTATTATATGTAGTTGCGTTTTAGTTTTGAATTTTAACCTTGTCTACGAAAGACTTTGTGTCAATTCCCTTGCTATAAAAGTTCTCAATAAATTCCTGTTGAGTGAAATCTCGATAAACCGGTGGTTTCTCCGGGGACAGCAACTCAGGAAGAGGACCATGGTAACCTTCTCCTTTCCATTTACTCAAGTTCAAGAACATCACAATTGAGATTCTCGATTTTTTATGTGAATTAGCCAACACCCTGTGTTGTACACTACTGTACTCTCCATTGGATATTATCTACAAAAAATAAATTCAAATGAAATCATCACAAGAACCTAAAAGTCAACATGGCATTTTTAATAGCAAAAAACTAATTATGAAACCCAAAAGCCTTCAAAATGTGTTTTTTCTTTTGCGAACACTCTAGCGTGACCATGTATCTTTTGTAAATACCTTTGTCTGAGAAGCAGTTATTTAATTTAAATGTATGAGTGTGAATACCCAAAAACGTTTAGATGAGATGCAAAAGCTCTTCTAGCTTAATCAAGGTCCTGACTTGATTCCAGTATTAAAACTTGGAGAGTTTGCCGTCCATTTGAGTCTCACAATACTTGAAGAAGAATTAGTCTCGGCAGTTGCGCGCGATGGATAGTTTACAACAAAAAAATGTATGAGTGTGAATGAAATACTTTTGAATTTCTAAAGAGTGACATACCTGGAGAAAGTCGCCAATATTAACGATGATACCACCTTGGACCGGGTTAACATCCACCCACTCACCTTCATGCTTCACCTGCAGTCCAGGAACTTGATTCTGCAACAACAAAGTAATAGCACAAGGATCTGTATGCGGTGTAATACCCATAGTCAAATCTGGCTGAGGACAATAAGGATAACAATGTCCCACTATCACCCTCGTTTCACAAAAACTCAACTCCTTCAACTTTCCACGTTCCAATCCCAAACCTTCAGAAAGCAACTCAAAAACCACTTCAGCAACTCCGGCCGCATGAAAATCCCATTCAACCATCTCCTTCCGACAAATCTCCGGCAACTCCTCGGCTTTCGGCGCCTCCGGTGCCATCCACGCTTGCAGAGAATCATGCCAGCTGGCAGCGTTGGTTCTATACAAGTCATTGTTGCTTGCATACATTACTCCACGTCCTTCTTCTCGTTTGTAGTACTTGGATTTTGTTTCGTGTGGTTGGTTATGGAAAGATTCGATGGCATTGATTGTGTTGTCGAGAACTGACACGTTTACGTTGTGGTTTATGATTTGGAAGAATCCCCATGTTTTGGCTGCTTCTTTGATTTGTTTGATGATGTTTGGTCGGTGATTTGGTGAAGCTACGTTGGAGAGATCGATGAGTGGAATTGAAGTGGTTTTATTGGAGGTAGATTTTATGTCTGAAAGGGTTTGTTGTTGATGAATGAAAATTTGTGGAATTGTTTTGATACCTGAATCAGAGAGACCTTTTACTCCCATTTTGGATTCATCGAATTCCTTCACTGCTTTTACTCTGTCATAACCAGTTGTTATGGCTGCCATCTTTCTTTCTTTGAGTTTCTTGCTTAGACATAGAGTGACATATCCTTTCTCTTATGTACTGCAAAATCAAATTACTAGGTTATGTTTCTGTTTTAATAATGAAATTGATTAAGGTATTGATAGTTGGACATGTTTAAGTCAAAATAAGTTTGGTATATATCTTGAGTTAGATATCTTTTCTTTTCTTTTGGTTATGATTTAGATCTTGACATATAACAATTAGGATTATTTTTTAATTATGTTTTTAAAGCTAAATATTTGTCATTTTTACAAAATCAAAATTGAGTTATTCAAGTGTGCTACTTTTAAAGGTTTAAGGCTATTTTTAAAGGTCTAAGATTTGATTCTTTTCAATATCAATTTTGATCGACTAATTTAGCTTTGTTAAAATTGAAGATTCAAACTAAAAAAATCAAATTTAATATATAAATGTCTTAAGTTGAAATAATGAACATGGGTCCTTATTTAAGTTAAAAAATAAATTTGTACAAAAAAATTTTAAAAAATTTATAAGGAGATGATTGTTTAAAAAAAGATGATTAAGTTCAAAGTAATGATGAGTAATTGAGTAACGTCACCTAACCTAATAGGCTAATACGGGCATGACTTCAAATTTCCACAATGGCTGCTTTCCTCTTTCTATAGGGACATTTTAATATCTCCTTTTTCGAAAGCACGTTACAACTTACAAGGCATGTGCACAGGGACGACGGGATCAATAGTTATACAATGGGGGCAGCTGCTCCAACACACCACTTTTTGGTAGTAGTTGTTGAAGAACTTAGTTTTTCGCCCCACAAAAGATTTAAGCATTGCCCCCACTATTTTGGTTATCTTTCAAAAATATTGGTGAAAACTTAAAAGCATATCCATGTTGAGTATTTAATGATATACTTAATACTTATTTTTTAAGCTAGTTTTAAATTTGCTTGGGAAATATGTGAGATAAATAGTTGAACGTTGTTTGATTATATATCCTTAAAAACATTCTTCTAAAAAAAAGTATACTTAAAAACATTATGGAGCTGATCAATTTATATTCAATTAAAAACATTAAAAAGTAAATTAACAACTTAACTTACACATACCAACTTTTTATCAAAAATCATCTGTATCTCTTTAAAATATGTTTTAAACAAACAAAATATTGTTTTCTCTACCCCCTTCTTCCTCTCTCTCTCTTCTCTTCTTCTCAAACTCTAACCGTCACCCATTTCTTCTTTTTCTTTTAGAGGGGTAATTTAGGGTCAATTTTGACCCAAAAATCACCCCTCCGAATTGTTTTTCCTTCTATCCTAATTAAATAAGTGATTTCGCATATTTTCTGTTTTCTTTCGTTTGTTTTTGTGATTTCGTCGTCTCTGAGCGACTCACGACTCTGTTTGTTTTGATTTCCCGTCTTTGTGCGGTGTGTTTTTTATTTCCCGTCTTAGTGCGGTGTTTATTTGATTCAGGTTGAAAGATTAGCTTTGAGCAAGTGCAGATCCGATCAATGACAATGACTTTGGCGTCATCAACGTTGCAGATCCTAAGACATGAGTATTTCAGAGACATGAATATAGTGATATGAGTCATATTTGTAGGCATAAATATTTTGCCGTTTTATGCTATTAACATGGATGTTGTGAGTTTGTTCACATATTCATCCTTTTTGTTTTTAGCGAATTTGGATTGTATTGTATCGATGTACTCTATCAATTTGAACGAATGAATATCGTTTATTTTTATATAAAAAAAATAATATTGTTTTCCTTAATTGCTTTGTTGCACCTTGTACTATATATTGTACATGTTTTACACATGTTTCTAACACCACATTATTGTCCTAGTTTCCACAAATGCCTTGTATTGCTTGAATCATTGTGTGTGATGTCTAAATAAATCCACCAGGGATTCACGAGTACCAGTAACAACATGAAGAATTCGAAATTATGAAATTAGCTATAAAGGAAACCAAAAGATAAAAATGATTCCAACAAAAAAAAAACAGTGACATAATCACGGGAACGGATCTACACCCCACCCCACCCCACCCACGTAAATACGATGTTTCCTAGTAACCTGAACACAACAAGGTAGGTGCTTAGTGTAAAGTTTTTTGTTTTAAAATAAATTTTACAAAACTACCCTGTCTCAGCTGGGTTTGACGGAGAAGGAAGTTGAGGATGAGACGAGCATTAAGTGGGGTGAGAATATTAGTATTCCTAAGCTGAAGAAGTTGTATGATATACTCCTTCATATATGCAATTAGTTGGAGGACCCAGTTGATGAGGAGGAGGAAGAGGAGGAACGGCATATAGGAGTACTTAATCAACAAGTAGATAAGGATTCATAGTTATCATTCACCTCCTTGTATATAGGAAGGAACTGTGCAACAGTATTTTGAATTGGAAT
>Ga0315914_1012009_pt1 | contig 10144 bp, 5 predicted proteins | sample MpolenodulesMG_FD_203920 | JGI IMG/M metagenome (GOLD analysis project Ga0315914, IMG submission 203920) | Medicago polymorpha root nodule microbial communities from Los Angeles, California, United States - elongated nodules | ecosystem: Host-associated > Plants > Roots > Nodule | place: USA... | reverse complement strand
CCGAACCCTAAATCTTTTCAAAGGGGTGTTTCGAACTTTTTTCCCCTTTTCTCTTAAAATTAAATGTTCAGTCGTGAAATAAAATAGTGAGTCAAACGCTAATCAAATAGCCTTGATCTCCGAAAAATGGCGCGACATTTGTGTTTATGAATTAACAAGTACTAACCCTCCACTATCGTTTTATGAATTTCGTACTTGTTAATTCATTATAAAAACGGTGAATTTAGATTAAAAAATAGCTTTACATAAAATTAGGATTCGAGACTTGGTTTGATAGGGATTAGGCCATTAAACTCATCCAACAATCCCAAGACAAGAAGAATCTATCCACTCACGTTCATTGTAGACATAGAAGAAAACAAGTAGAAGAAGAACATAAAATAACAATAAAATAAAGGTGAACTTTTATTCAAAGAAACAATTATCACTTATTATTTCCAAGAACAAAAGATGAATGAATATGTTTGCTAGCTGCTCTATTTATAGTCTACAACTACTTAAGCCCCAAGAAATACATCAATGGAGTGTACATTCCACAAGAAACTACGGGCTTTAGGTCAAAAATAAACTAAAATAGGCAGCTTGTCGAAGAAGCAAAAGCAACAAAAGGAAGTTTGTGGCCGTGCCAAGTCTTATGATTGGTTGGCTTCATATTTTTGTACCAAATCTTCGTATTTTTGGCCCGAATCATCTCCAAATCTCCTTTCTTTTGCTCCAAGACTCAATCTTTCAAATATTTGTTCTTGAAATTAAATAACTTGCAATTGAAGTAAAATAGTTCTAAAAAGGAAATAAAAACATATAAAATCTAAATAAAATAGACTAAAATAATATATTAAAAACACTAATTATTGACTCATCACATAACGAAATTACTTGGCCAAATTTCGTAACATCAAACCGACAATGGTGGAAGGCGTCTGGTTTAACATCGACCTGGCATGGTTCTTGTTGCTTACAAAAAAATATGAGTTTGTCATTGTTCCCGTATATTTTCCAACTAAGTTTCTATGCAAAGTAATTATTTTAGAATCATCATAAGTGCATATGGCCTAGAGTGAAAGGGTACTTTACAAATACTATAAGTCATCATTCAAAACAATCTAATATAAACTAATCAGCATAAGGAGCAACTTTAGTTTGTCACTATATTTAGATAACAATTACCAACTCACATTTTTTTTAAGCAACAAAAACCACTATACTTAAGATCTATTTTGCACAATATAAGTAATGATATTCTATGAGTTTTTGGTGTTTCTTTTTCATAAGCCCAAATTTTTATTTATGTTAGAATCTTTACTAGTTACTGAAGCTAAACAAAAGTTAGTTAGTTACTCTCGTAAACTTACTTTTTTATTTAATTTATAAGTATGACTAGTTTTTTACATTATTGATGTCATTTATAATTTGAATTGATGATTGCTATTTTATTTTTAAAATAATTGTGTTTTTTATTAGAGATCCGTTTTTTATATTTAACTAGAGCCTCCAATTTAATTGGACCGGCCCCGATTATATTTACAAGCTAAACAAGTTGAAACATAGTAATGAGCTTACTTGAATAGAATATGTTCTATAGAATCATACTACCGTGTATTTGATTTATTTGTAGACAGACATTAAAAAAAAAAAAGGAGTTGAAACATAGTATCTTGGAAAATGAACTTACTTTTTTTCCAAGTCCAAACAAGTTGTAAAGTTGTCAACTCTCAAGTGAATCTTTGGGAACTAGAAAAAGACAAAAAAAGGAGACCAGAAAAATCAAAATTGGGGCATGATTTCATTCGTAAAAAACCGGGCCATGATTTCTAAAAATTGGGGCACGATTTTTCGGTTATGTAAAGTGAATCTATAAAAGCCAGACATTAAAAGGTTCTGATTTTTGGGAGATTGAAGACACATTTGGAGCCGAGTATTGCAGATTTCATGGTGGTTTGCCATCCAACTCATATTCAATCCCAACTTCATGTAATGTTCTTTTCTTTTAATCTAGTTATTTGTGCATTAGCCATGACTATCTAAGTTTCAATTGGTTAGGTCTGAGATGATTATGTTCTAGCTTTTTGGCCATGTAATCTGCAAACTCTACATCAGTTATAAATGTAATTCTAGTTTATTCAATATAATTTGTACTTAATGCTTTTATGATTTTGACCAAGTATAAATTGATCTTAAATACCATATAATTGCTGACCATAACTTATGACTTAGACCTAATTATATTGTTCAACTTAAGGGGCAATATAGGGATATAATGTTGTTAACTTGTGATTTCTAATTACCAAGCAATCAAAACTTTAATAATTACGGCTTAACCTAAGGAATTAGGGGATTGCAATTAGAAAAGACGACTTTGAGTCAAGGGATTGACCTGGGCTATTTTGTTAATCATCGTACACTAGAGGAACAATTAAATGGTGTAGGTTCATATTACCAATTCTTGATGAACAGATGATTCGAAAGACCTGATCATATTTCCTATTTAATTTAATCAGTGCACCCCAATTTTACAAATATCCTTAATAATAATGACATTACCGAGTAGAAGTTGAAACAATTCATATGGATACGAATCTTATAAATTTTATTACTTCGATATAGTTTATAACACTTGCTAAAATTGTATCAAGAGATAAAATTTTAATTTCTCCTTATCATTTCACACACATGAGTCTTGAACTGAATGACAATCAAGTTCAAGGAGAGAAGTCAACTGCGCAGTACGTTGTTCTTTTTCATTTTGTGTGACAACATTTTTTTTAATCATTTAGTATTATATTGTTAAATTAAAATTAAAATTGAAATTAAAATTAAAACTATACTTTAATGTGGTAATCGAACTCTTGTTTGAGTGATAGCTTGCTGAGACATGGGTATCCACTAGGCTAGTGCATTATTAGTTCTCTAAAATGGTTCATGATAGACCAACGATGAATGGAGTCGAGATAGAGGCGGTGGTTAAGGGCTCAAATGGCAATAAAAGCTAAGGACCAGATGGATTTAATTTTGCCTTTGATAAAAGATTCTGATCCCTTCTTCGTCTTGTGGTAAGGGTGATGTTGAACAGTTTTACACTCATGCTAGTTTTCCTAGGACCTTCGCTCCCTGCTTTGTTACTCTAATTCCTAAGGTGGGTTCCCTGATGCACCTTTGTGAGTTCTACTCGATTTCTCCTTTTGGATCGTTGTTTCATCTAACCAATCTGCTTTTACCAAAAGGAGACACCTAGTATATGGAGTTGTTCCTTTGAGTGAAGTTATTTATCTGGCCAGAAAGATTATGAAAGATTGTCTGATTTTTAAATTGGATTTTAGAAAGGCATTGGATTCAATAAGTTGGGTTTTTTTAGACTATATGATGAGAATGTTGGGATTTACTAAGAAGTGGAAGTCATGGATTTGTGCTTGCGTGTTCACTTGTAGGCTTTCGGTCTTGGTTGATGGTTGCCTGACTCATGAGACACAATATTATTTACATTTTATGATTAAATATATTTTTGTTCCTTTTAAACATTCTAACTTTTCGTTTTAGCATATTTCAATTAGAAAAACTTTACGTTTTAGCAATCATAATTTTTTCCAACATTTAGTCTCCAAAATTTTATGTACACATTTTTCCTCCTTACTTTTAAGTTAGATTATGTGTATCTCAAATTTTGTAATTAATCTTTGTGAAACTGTTTAGAATATTTATAAGAATCTTTTCAAAAGAATTAGAATTTTTTAACAAAACTTAAATAAAACTTTTGGGGAACTAAAAGTCGAAGAATTTTTTTAAATTAATTAAAACAAAAAATGAAAATATTTATAGGGACAAAAAAACATATGTAATCCACGTTGCATTTTATATGGGGAGAGAAGTCTAATCTATAATATATATATAGAGAATACATGTTTTTGGGTTGACATTTTCACTTCTAATTGCACGCTTAAAGAAATGTATATATAAGAATGCTATATTTTTTGTGTCATTAAAAAAGATAAGAATTTATATTATATTACTATATCGTTAGTGGCAATGAAAAAAAAATATTGTTTGTTACAATATGAAAATTAAAAATATCTATACTTAAACTTTTAATCGAATTCAAAATAATATTAATTAAAATCAAAATTTCATAAAATCATTGTTCGTAATTTATACGTATTGACGCAATAAAAAAATAAAAAAAAGAAGACAAACGGGCGCAGAGTGATCATCTGAACGCTAGTTATAAAAAAGTAAATAGTGGTATGGTAGTCTGAATGTTAGTTATAAGAAGACTTAATTAATGATTTGGTCCCTTAAGTTATTTGTTGGTTACATTTTGGTCTCATAAGTTATTAATGTTACAATTTGGTCCCTTCAGTTAATATTCTGTTAGCCAAATAAATCTTCAGCATCAGTCTTTTTCTAAAACGTTAAATAGGCACATGTGAACAGTTATATGACAACTTGCAATGTGTATCCACGTTAGACATTAGGTTAACGGTTTTGACGGTGGAGATTGATTTGGTTGACGGATGATGACTTAAAGGGACCAAATTGTAACATTAATAACTTATGAGACTAAAATGTAACTAACAAATAACTTAAGGGATCACATCATTAATTAAATTACCAAAGTTCACTGCAGAGGAATCTAAAAGTCTTATTGGGTCATATGATTTTATGGGAATCAATTACTACACCACCATGTATGCTGGCAATCTAACGCCAGAATTAGTTGAAAAATCTAAATCAACTGGCGGCGCTGAGGGCATCAATAGCATTTTCGAAATCTTTAATGTAGTTTTATTAGGTAAGATAATTATTATTTATATACTTGAATTTTTACTTAAAAAAGAGAAGATAATTCCTTTGTTTGATATAAACTGTTTTCTGCTATGATTCATGACAGACACAAATAAAGATGGGACACCCGTTGGACCAAGGGTGAATAAGACTCTCTTGCAATTATTGTTATATCTCATATATTTGATTCATTTGATTGATGAATAATAACTAAACAATATGTGCAGGCTGCAACTTGGCTATATGTTTGTCCAAAGGGGATTCGGGACCTACTGTTGTACACAAAGGAAAAGTATAACAATCCTACGATTATCATAACTGAAAATGGTAATATTTATGTTACATTTTTTTAATGTAATTTAAAAGAATCAAATTAAGTGTCTAATAAACTAAAATTTGAAAATTCTAATAAATTTCAATCATAGGTATGAATGAGTACAATGATTCAACGTTGTCACTCGAAGAGGCGCTCATGGATATTCACAGAATTGAATACTTTTACCGTCATCTATATTATCTTTCATCTGCAATCAAGTAGCACCCTTTATTTACTTAAATCAGAATCAATTACATTATTTTCACACTCGAATATTTTAGTTTTATGCATTTAATTTTAACTATATTATTATTTGTTTGGTTTATTGTGTGAAGGCAAGGTGTGAATGTAAAAGGATATTTTGCATGGTCCCTTTTGGACAACTTTGAATGGAATGACGGATACACTGTGCGTTTTGGAATTAACTTTGTTGATTACGAGAATGATCTTAAAAGACACCCTAAGCTCTCTGCCCGTTGGTTTAGAAAGTTTCTCGAAAAACCTTCGAATTAGAGCTTGATGTATGTCATCATGACCACCAATAATATTGTATGAGCTTGGTCTAATCAAGAGCAATTTTAATCTTGAATTGCATTTCTTAATTAACAATTTCTTTATGTTATAATTGCGTTTATTTTTAATCATCTTTTGTTTTAACTATTAGAATTGTGACATACGCTACAAAGAATATTAATTCAAACAATATTATACACTTAATTAATTACAATCAAATATTATACACTTAATTACAAACCCTAATCAATCTTAAATGAAACCTACACCTTAAAGAAAAAAAGGGTTATTCTATTATGTGCAAATTTGCACATGTTAAGAGTTTAAAGTAGTAACTATGACTTGGAACTTGTGTTTTTTATATTAAATATGTAACTTTTAATCAATAATTGTTGATTTTCAATGAAAAGTTACTACTTTTAATTACCTTAACATGTGCAATATTGCACATGTTAAACAAACCCAAGAAATCACTACAAATAAAAATCACAAAGATGTGATCAATAATAAAATTATTAACAAGTTAATTCCAATTATGATAAGTGATTGAATAACAATTAAAAACACTAAATCCTTCTAAGAAAATCAAGTTCCTAATGCATTCAATCACTTAACATACATAATGAAATTGAAACTATCACAATTTATCAAAAATTAAAGGCTTAAATATGTCTTTCGTCCCTGCAAATATAGGCCATTTGAATTTTCGTCCTTGAAGTTACTAATCCTTCCATTTTGCCATTGCAAATATTAATCATTTGAAAAATGTTCATAATTACATCTGATTAGTAACTTCACGGACAAAAATTCAAATTGTCTATATTTGCAGGGACAAAAAAACCTACTTAAGCCAACCACCTCGCCCAATCATCACTTGGCACATGGGCACCACGTCGCTGATGACATCCCACCTTAGCAAAAAAACCTAATTAAGACCAAAAGTCAAATGATTAAATTTTGCAGTGGCATATTGGAATGATTAGTAACTTCAGGGACAATAATTCAAATGACCTATATTTGCAGGGACAAAAGACCTAATTTTTCCATATTGGAAGCCTAATTTGTACTGAAAAATTTAAATCGAAAATTTTATATATATATATATATATATATATATATATATATATAAATAATAGGATAATAAGCATATATTTCTTAAAAAGGCTAATATGTCAGTAAAATTTGTAAAGCATGTACATCCATTTTTTCCACTTTATAAGCATATATTGCATGTATATAAAATATCTTGTCCATCCATTTTGTAATGGCTAATATGTGTGTGTTGCCTATATTTGATCTATTGCCTTTTATTTTTGTTGTTAATATGGCTCATTACTCTGTAATTTGAAATAAGATGAGAATGACAATAGTAAAAGATTAAGAGGGTAATAGCCAAAGGTATGTGTATTCATTGGAATTGGAATAAGAGTGTAATACCAAGGGTTTTCTAACTCTTTGGAAATCCGAAATTGCAAAAAAAAATAAAAATTGTGGTAATGAAAATTTAAAAGAACCAAAAATTTATTAATACAATGGAGTACATATAATTACACATATATGGACCAGTCTGGTAGGCTTTTCTATAAACCTTAGTTTGACCTATTTAAATTAATGAGCATTTTTAAAAAGCTTGGAACTAACATATTTAATAAATGAGTTTGACCGAGCTGAGCTTTAAATAGATTGGGTCATAGGCCCCTAACAAGCGGTTTCACCTATTCACACCTCTACCCACATAGCTGGTAGGAAATTGGAAAACTTTGATGACCATTTATTAAACCTGTTATTTTGTAAACAAATATTCAAAGATCTTAATTCACTATTTGGAACTGGTACCCAACAAAGATCACAGAAAGATAACCCCATTGAATTGGTTATTCCATAAACCGAACAAGAAAGTCATGAAACTTGCTTTTCCCACATCAAATACTTTCTAATAACAGATGAAAATTATTGAAATACCCCTGGTGGTAGTTAACTACAGCTGCAAAATAATTGGTAGTAGTTAATTACCGTTGAACCCAGCGGTAATAAACTATTGCTGCGACCTGGAATTAAAACAACACAGAAACTTCGTTTTCTAGTTATAGGTTTAAAACAACACAAACTACAAATATTCATCAATTTCACCACAACTTTAATTGCACGAATTTGAGCCAAATTTCCTCAAGTAAGTCATGTTAATCCTATTTGCATGCAATGTAGGTTGTTTACGGTTTTTCCTCTTCATAATTTTAGCAAAATGTTAATTTTTAGGTTAGGTTTGAAAATTGCAAATTTTGTTTGATTTTGATGTTATAATGGACTGTTGTTGCTGGCATTATTGTTTAGAGTAGGTTTAGGTTCATTTAGGCTCAATTTGGTTGTTTTGTAGTTGAATTAAAACCAATTGTTATGTTGTGGGTTGTTTATGAATATGTTAGATGTGAAAATTTCCCTTAAAAAATACAAAATATATGGTAATTATTGTGAACTCATGCTTGATTATCACCATGCTTGTCATCACCATGCTTAAAAAAACACAATTATAAACTACCATATTGTACTTAAACTTAGTTTAAGCTACATTCACGGTCAAAGCATGCAAGCATTTGATCATATACAAACAAAAATATCATTAATTTCCTAAACACTAAGATTTGAGCAATTTTAAAGAAAACAATTTAACATATAAAGCTAGTAACGTGAATGCTAAGGGATTATCAACAATTATTTGTTATATTATTGATGAGTTTCTTTACTTTGAAGAAATTTGATGGAGGTTGGTTTGTGGAAGATTTGAGTGAGTTGGTTTGTATTTGTGTTTTAATCAAATGTTGGAGTTGTTTTTCTGATATGAAATAAGACTATAACGCAAGGACAGTTAAATGTTGTTGTCTTTTAAGATAACAAGAATTAACTACCGCTGACAGCAAATAATAGTTAACTGTTATTGGAATTAAAAACCTCAATTTATTATGGTGTCTGAGAGTAAACATATAGTGTCTAAAAACGGCTACTGAGTTCGTTCATGTTAAAACCTGGAAAACGTGTGTTCTTTTATTTTTTTTTGCCTAATCAAAATGATTTTATGATATCTGAAAAAGGGCAACACGTTGTTTATACAAAATAAGTATTGTCTCGTCCTTTTTCTTCTGGGGTAGTCATGTGCTAAATGCCATGGTTCGAAATATAAGTCAATTCAAAATTTTGTCCTCTAATAAAAACTCCAAAATTTGTTTGTACCTTGTACGTATTAGTTCAACATGTGTAGGCAATCATTAGTAATTAAAAAAGTGCATCATAAGTGTTTTAACAAACATTTTTTTTAAACGGAAGAATTATAGTGTAAAGCCTCAAATGTTAAAATAAGATATCTTAAGTCTTAACTATGTCGACACGTCAAGCCTGTCACCAATAATTGCAACACGCAATTATTTTATTGAAAATTATGAAATATAAAAGAAAGAGTCGAAATAGTCTTTATTATTAAGAACTTGACCAGAAAAATTCCGTCAAATAGAATATAGTTAAGGGAAAAAGAGTGCAGATCTTTATTTTTTTTGTCAAGGCGAGAAAAAAAAAAGAATCATCATAGACTAAATTCTGGAAAACCATTTCTATTTCTCTTAAAAGCACATAAAATACTATTTAGAATAAGATACACCATTGTGTATGGAAAACATGAAGACCATGAGCAACTATTCTATCGTCACAATGATTTTCCTCTCTATGGATACGTGAAATGAAAAAAATTTATACTCAATGAATTAAATGAGGTATGCGAAGAGACCACGTTAACGTAGTCTACAACGATGTGTTCTATAATCTTAAAAAAATGATGTGTTCTAAAATGTCTAACTTTTTTTTATATAATAGGCATGTTTATAGTTAAAAGACAATTTGATTATATAAAATATAACTACATCCATCCATTTATAACCCCCTCCTAACTTGATAATACATTTTATGTGATGGTTAAGTGAAATGAGAACCAAGAAGTTGAGAAAAGGGGATTGGATTATTTGGCATGCGGTTATTTTGATTATTTGGAGGTTGAGGAATGATAGGATTTTTAATAATAAAGTTTGTGGTATTGATGAAATGGTGGAACAAATCAAGATGTTAGCTTGGTATTGGAGCTTTAATAGATTGAAGATGGAGTCTTGTTTGTTCTACGAGTGGTGTTGGAACTCAAGGGCATGCTTGATCGTTAATTTTGGTTTTTGTTTTTAGGGCTGATTTGTTTTTCGTTGTTGTTTAGGGTGGCACTCAGGCTATGTTAGCTTTAAATTTGGTGTGTCTTTTGGCTCTTCCACTGTCTTGTGTGGGATTATCTTGTTTTTATTAATATTGTTCAAAAAAAAAAAATCCATTCATTTATAATTATACATGTTTCTATATTTAATTAAATAATCTTTGGTGTGCTTGTTATGCATGTTATCTTTAAATAACACTCTCAATGATAAATCTTTTTTTTTTTTTTTATAAAAAGGTAAACATAAAATGCTAAAACATATAATAAATATTATTTCTAAAATATACACTATTGAAAGAAGA
>Ga0315914_1012008_pt1 | contig 10145 bp, 2 predicted proteins | sample MpolenodulesMG_FD_203920 | JGI IMG/M metagenome (GOLD analysis project Ga0315914, IMG submission 203920) | Medicago polymorpha root nodule microbial communities from Los Angeles, California, United States - elongated nodules | ecosystem: Host-associated > Plants > Roots > Nodule | place: USA... | reverse complement strand
TAGTTGAGACACCATTTTGTGCTCTTAATTTAGTAACAAAAAAATGATTAGAAATATGATATCGTAAAATTTACATTTAAATGTCAACATATATCGAAGGATGACACATTTGAATTTTGAGTGAACACAAATTTTAGTTTTATATAAAAATTGAGACTCAGTCTAGTTCTTAAGAAAAATAAAAGCACATTTTATACCAAAAAAATAAATTGGAAAATTTAGTCTCTATGTCGCTATCCTTATATTATTTGGGGATCAAATTATTATTTTAAATTATTGTCAGAGATATAATTGTCCCCTTCTTTACTTACTAATATTTTTATTGAAATAATTTGTTTAGGGAATCTCATTTTTTATTATTATTAAGACACAATTATCTCTTTAATTATTGGGAATGACCTAATTTTGTTTGTAGAAACCATTAATAGCACAAATGTGAGTTAAGAGACGTTGAAGGAAATTTAAGTAAGAGGTTCTGATTTCGATCATAAAAAAATAACATTTTTCCTTCACTTTAAACAATTTACTAACAACTAATATTTTCCTATAAAATCGAAAGAAAAAAATAGTACAAAGGTAAAATGAATGAATAGTACGGAATTTTATCTTTAATTTGGTTGTTATTAATTGTCTGCTAACTAATAATTAGAAAATTTAATTAAAAGACTAATAATTGTCTACTTAACAACCCTTATATTTTTTGTCAAAAAAACCCTTATATTTGAACACCCATTTAATTTTTTTCTATCAATCTCTCTCTTATCACATCAGGCATTAATGAATCGGAAAATAGAGAACAAATTTAAATTATTAAGGAAGCTATTAAAACCCACACCTTGAATGGATCGCACTTCTGTAACATAATGGCGGGCTATGTCACATGACATAGCCAGTAATATTATGCCACGTGTCGCTTCATTTTAAAAAAAAAATCAAATCAAATTAAAGAAAATGAACAAAAACAGAACATCGCACAATATTCTTCTTCTTCAAAACGCGTTCTCACTTCTCCATGTGCTACCCACTCACAATCATCTGTACACAGGCCACCGTCACTTCTCCACCATTCGTCGCCGCCTCCCTCCGCTGCCGGGATCATCTATGCACAGGCCACCGACGTTTTTTCATGAACTGATGGATTGACCACTGTTCTGTCAAAGGGGTCCAGTATTGTATTGTGTAGCTGTGTTTTCTTTTCAAATTTGTTGAATTTATTTGAAATTGATTAGAGATTGAGGGTTATTATCTCAGACAATTGATTTGGAATTTGAAATTGCTCAATAAAAAAAACGTTTCTACTTGTTATGTGAAATAATTACAGATAAAGAAAATACTTGTGAATCCAAGACTGTGACCTCTGAGATGTGTAAATTGCGGCATCTGATTCTGATTTGAAGTGTTAAAATTGTGGCATCGGATATTGGTTTGAAGATGTTGTTTTTGGTGTGTTAATGGAGTATATGGTTGCTACAAGCACTGCTAATAACAATTGTAACTTGTGAATGTAGAAAGCAACAAAGAATGTAATTCTTTGGGATAGTATAGGTCGCACACTTTATAATTTTGGATAGTTGTTACAAGCACTGCTTTCAATTATGGTTGCTACAACTACAAGCACTGCTTTCAATTATGATAATTGTTTAACACTTTAACTAAAACAATATAAAACCAAGGATATGAAAATGTCGCTGTAATCTGTCGTTATGCACAGTCAGAATGCTGTCATATATTGAATCACACTATGATCTCAAGATTGAAGTAATATAGTCCTTACCTCAAGCCAATCACATTATGACCTGATCAATTATTAGTCACAATGAATTTGAAAAAATAGCAGAAGATTACATAAGAACCACTCACGACAAAGGCAATAAGTATCAAGCAATTACAAGAACCACTTAAGTTGCAGTACCATAAGCAAATCCCATTCCAACCTCTGGCTTCCTATTCTTTGCTTTCATTGAAATTTTGATTTTTATTATAGTTTGTTCTCATTCATATGAGCATTTCAATCATTCAAAAAAAAAAAATAGATAAAGAAAAAAAACCTTATGATGGCAGGTTCATGGCAGGTCGATGTCGGCGGAGGCGGTAACAACCAGTGGTGGAGAAAATCAAATGATTGACGGTGGTGGGTTTTGTTTTTGAGAAGAGGAGTGTGCTACCGGGGAACATGTTCTGTTTTTCTTCTTTTTCTTTAATTTGGTTTGATTTTTTTTAAAAAAAGAAGCAACACGTGGCATAATATTACTGGCTATGTCATGTGACATAGCCCGCCACAATGTTACGGAAGTGTAATCCCACCTTGAATAGTGGTATATGTGAACTTGAGGTTCTTATTACATAGGGATAAGATAAAATTACACTAAGGTGTCAAATTAAATTTAACACTTTCATCTAACGACTCTCATCAATTTATTAAGTGCTCACATGCATGATCAACTGGACATTAGGGTGAAAACCACAAGGAATTTTGATTGAGAATATCCCTCTTTCACTTGTTATCGTAGGTCTTTTTTTTTTTTAATCATCATAGGTCTTCTTTGAGGATTCAAAGGTATTATTCGATGGGATTTCTATTTATATAACCCATGAATTTAATTTCACATAAATGTCTGGTTTGAAAATGAATGATACGGTCGAATAAAATTTATAATGGTTTAGTAATATTCCTTATTTTGATCCATTGGTAATTAGTAGTATTTAGCAATTGGTTGAATCAGCATACCTTTTTTACCATTCAATGTGTTTAAGAAATTTCAATTCATGTCTGCTGTGTGTTGGTACCAGAAAATACGTTTTGTAATAGGCATCAATGAGAAATTGTCGTGTCAACATGGTGCATTGGGGTTGAAGGTTTAGAAGAAAAGCGAATGATATTTTGTTTGTTAGAAAAGTCTTATTTGTTAACGGTTAAGATTGGTTAAAATAGTTAAAGGTGATCATTAATTAAATAAAGGGTTAAATATGTTTTTGGTCCCTATAAATATACAAACTTTTCGTTTTAGTTCCTCTAAAATTTTCCTTCAACTTTTAGTCCCTAAAAAATTTTCCATCTTCACTTTTGGTCCCTCTTTTAAAGTAAACTAATATGTAGAGTTCATATTTTTGAATAAAATTTTGCAGAAAAATTCATAATATTATAGGAATCTTTTCAAAAAAAAGAATAGAATTTTTTAACAAAATATGAATTTAATATGAATTTTTATATTTTTGACGGTTAAAAATTCATATTTAATTTATGTTTTGTTAAAAAATTCTAATTTTCTTGGAGAATTTTTTTTTTACAATATTCTACACATTTCTGCATAATTTCATTAAAAAAATACAAAAATTAACTTAAAAATAGGGACCAAAAGTAGTGATTGAAAATTTTACAAGGACTAAAAGTTGAAGGAAAATTTTAGAGGGACTAAAACGAAAAGTTGGTATATTTATAGGGTCCAAAAACATATTTAACCCTTAAATAAAATATCATCAGTTACGTAGAAATACAAATTTGATTTTTTGATTATGTACGACTTTTTTTCCTATATTAAAACTGAAAAAATAAAAAGTTTATTTGCACATTATTACTAACCTACAAATAATATGATAATAAGAATATTTCATAACAAAATAAATCACATTTTCATATCCAGGTTAACTAATACATGAACAACACAATAAAAGCTATTAAAAAAATTCACAATTCATAAAGAAATCCATAAAAAATAATATCATTCTTCAATAATTATATATAATGAAAACAATAGCACAAAAAATAAATCTTTTATAGAATTAGTGAAAACGGGAATCAAACGCTCAAACATTGCAAAATCTTAAAAAAAAAATAAAGATGCAAAGAGGAATGAGCAAAAATCTAAAGAAAAAAAAACTCCAATGGAATATAGAATTAGTCGTTACAATCAATTTAGATGAAAAAAATACCAACAATAGGCTTTATCAAATAAACATTATCAATTTTTCTCCTGGTACATGAACATTCTTCAAGTTACGTGATTAGATCTATGCGATAAATCGTTAGAACTTGAGTATCTTAGGATAAACTTGCGTATTTTGACAACATACATGGGGTATACAATATACAATGAGAGATTGATTTAAAAATTTGGAGCCACATGGTCTTCAATGGAACATTAAAAAGGTAGACTTAACAATAAGATACAAATAAAAAAAGAAAAACAACCTAATCAACAATCATGCATATAAAAACACACTATACATTTTTTATGGGAGAAAGATGAAAATGATGATAAGATAAATTTGAGATGTCTTGATCTCTAAAGACTCATCTGAGTCAAACAGGTCTCAAGGCATCATTGACTTGCATTTTTTTAATGGAATTGAAGTTACATTTAAGCAAGCTTAAGTCTGCAAAGAGTTAAAATGTATTAGTTTTTCGTTCTGGACCTATTCCTTTTTAATATTTTACCTTCTCATCACAGTAAAGACAAAATAAGGAAGAAACTCGATAAACAATTTCTAACAAATATTTCAATGTTAAGTTGAATGTGTTTTTTTTTTTTTTTTTGAGCAAAGTTGAATGTGTTTTTACACTTTACATATATGAGATAAGGAATATGCATTATTTTAACGGAAGGAATATGTATTGTTAGTGGAAAGTTATTTTACAGACACGTTAATTTTATAACTCTCCCAATTTGCTACATCATGTTTGAGATAATTAAATAAAGGAATATGCATATTCATTGTTGTGTTGTGATTGGTTATTAGTGTAAAGACAATTTATTCTTGCGATGCTTATCCTTGAATCTCAATCGGTATTTATGTTATAAAAGAAAGTGTTTTGCAAGATGTCAAAAATATAATTTTTTATTAAAAACAACAACTTTTGATTTTTATAAAGTTAAACATTTCACTTTTCACCAATTTCTAATACATAATTTCTATATTAATCTTTTTAACTAGTTCCCTAAAGACACTAGTTAGCATTTCCTTAAAAGAAAATCACATTCACTTGGCGGTGGTATCCTTCCCTTACTATAAATTTTGCTTTTCATTTTGGTCTTCAAGTCAACATGTTTTCTTTTTAGTCATCAAATTAAATCTGTATTTGTCTTCTAAATTTTATTTTTCTTTTATTTTAGTTTTTTCTAAATTCTTATTATTAGCGCATCTTGTCAACATGATTATTGAAATTTATTTTAAGATATGAAGAATACAATATTTTATACTTAATTTCATTCAAATAATATTTTCCCCGTGTGGTACACGGGTATACACACTAGTTCATATTTGAATTCAGCTTGTTTGTTAAGATAATGTGTCAATGTTTTAAACTTATTTTTGTTGCACTATTTTTAATTAAATTGAAGTACTTTTTGAACGATAAGAATGTGTGACACACTTGTGTGTTTAAATATTATCTGTATTTTAATTTAGAAAAATACTAGTTGGGTTAGAGTGTTACAACGTGCGCCTTCTAGATAGAAACATAACTTAGGACTTAAGTTACTTAGGGCCTAATTCATGAAAAAATAAAGTCTAAAATAAATACTCACCTTGAGATCATTCTCAAGGCATGACCTAAACAGATTAAACCATAGTTCTCTAGATTGCACTCACCACAAGTACAACAATGAGAACTAAGTTTAGTCCATAGAGTCATAGATAAATCTGCTAAATTGAAGAAGACACACTAAAATAATAATTAATTAAGTCGTGTATAATTATTTTAATTCATTATTATTTTTCAGTGATATTCTTGTTTTCCATGTCTTTCAAAAGAGAACAAATCATTTGAGGTTGTTAAAAAAAATAATAAAATATAAGAGAATTATAAGCATTAGAAAAAAATTGTAAGTGTATCAATACTATGATATAAATATAAAATTATAGCCTTAGTAACATAAAAACTATTTTTGAACTTAACTATAAAAAAATATTTGATAGGTGGTAGGGTTGAAAAGAAAATGTGACATGCTTGAATTGAAATACATGTGAATTTCTCCAATATTAAGAGAAAAGAAGACAATTTAAATAATTTTATTTTTTTACTTATTTCATTTGATTATGATCATCTTAGAGTATAAATCCATGATTACAAGGTCTATGAAAATATTAAACGATTTTTTTTTTAAATTATTGGGTGCTAACACTATAACTAAATGACAGCTGATGGAATTTTGTAGGAATTTTATGGGCACAATGCTCAATTACAATGACAAAAGCCGTCTTTTGTGGAAAGGAATAAAAAGTAAGGTTTTAAACACTTTGGTATCAAAGGAAACTCACACAACTCATTTTGGCAACCAGAGTCTTCTTTACATTTAATACGACCTGTAGTAATAAAAAAAGAGAATAAATGAGAATGTTACTTGAATGAGATAAAATATTATGTAGGAAGTATCTAAGAAAATTGAAGAAGGACAAAAAATGACTTACCTTCAACGTTATTTGCAACAAGAAATAAGGAAATAAAAATAATTATAACATAAATAAACTTCACAATTTCAACCATGTTTTTCCCCCTATGACGCATGCAATAGAATATGTTTTTATCACTTTATAATTTATAAAGCTCATCCGCTTCTTACATACATTAAATAACTTTTAGCGCTTAGTAAGAAAATGTCTCTTAAGCATAACAAATGGTTGTGTTTGTCCCCATAGCACACTTACAAAGTTCATCTTCTCTTTCCTAAATCTAGAATTAATCATTATTAAATGTCTCTGAAATACATAAAAGTATTGTATTTGTCCCTTAAGAAACGCAGTAAATACGTTACACGAGAAACTCACCAATCATAAGAATTAATTCTTATTTTACCAAGATCCTTTATTTTCTAACCTTTTGCATATCTGAAAAGAGAAACTAAAAGAGAAACTCACAAATAATAAATCAAGATAGCATGCAAAGTTTTTGATTGGAAATGATGTATGTTTGAATTGATGGAAAGTCATGGAGTAGCAAACCAAATTTCTATATTCTATAAAAGAAGTTATTTGCATGTCACTCCATTGGGTAAGTGTAATATCCCAACATTTAGAATACCAACTAGTGCCTAATTAGGAGTTTTCCTTAGTGTACTAAGGATGGTTAGGGGTTTAAGAAAGAAAATAAAATTAGGAATAATAACTATGACAGGGTAAGATGTGAATTACCATTTTAGTGAGAGAAAAATGATAATCTGAATCTGCTTCAAACATTTATCTTCATCTAAGAAAATGGTAACCCTAGAATCCGCATGCAATTGATGAATTGATATTTTTAACTCAACCTAAGGAAATGGAAACTTAGAGAAAGGAGATTTAAGATTAGAGTATTTTTGGATTTTAGCATATATCTACCCATTTAGTTGAATGCATGATGCATGCATTGTTAGTATATACTTGATGTAAATTATATACATGTGGTTTGACTGTGCAAGATTCTTAAACTTAATTTATACATATTGATAAATCGTTGTTTGAATTTCGAATGAAAGAGAGATAAGTAAGAAGATGAAATTAAACTATTACTGGTTCTGCAGCTTCTACAACCCATAGTGCCCCGCTACTAGATGGCTATAACAACCTCTAGTTTGCATATTGTTGCAAAATTGTTTCCCATGCAACAACTATGGGACTTAACAGCCCACCACGAGTAGGCCATAATCTAGTTTCTATTTGATGGTTAAGATAAAGTATGGTAATTAATCAATATAGTATGATTCTCTCAAAAAAAAAAAATCAATATAGTATGATTGTTGTTGATTAGCTGAAAGGTATCATGAATATGATAAATTCATCGTATATTGATTATGCGTACGTGTAGTAAAAGGTTAAAAACTTGTGGCGTAGTCATCCTATATTTGATTACCATAATAGAATGACAAATGACCAAGTAAAATGGACAAGATAATATTATATGTGGTCCATATATATATATATATATATATATATATATATATATATATATATATATGAGGTAGGTTCCGTTGACACCACCAAATCCCAACCGTTATAAGTGATTGATCTAACGATTCATAGCATGTCAATAATAAATGTAAAGAAATCACATAATTGATTAGAAAAGGAAATTATCTTAATGAGATATTTCTTGATTTGCAATTAATTATTTTCTTTCCCTCTCTCTTATTAAAATACGACCCAATTTTTTTTTTTTCTTTCGTGTGGTTGACCCTCAAATAAATAAAAATTGCACTTTATTCTCAGTGAAAACAATAAGGATCTCCATGTTTGTAAAAAGAAAAAATGGCACTTTGTTCGTCCTGAAATCTCATCATTGTTTGATATCATCTCCAATGTGTTTTTCATATAGATGTTCTCCTAGTTTTGTTGTACAACATGGATTAAAAGATCAAGACACGTTTTTTTTTCTTTCGGTACAAACATTCTTTTTTATTTTAATTGAGTAAAAAATGGTCCTGTAAAGAATGAAATTATTTTTAACAGCACAAAGAACATTATTAGGTTTTGTTAAAAAAAAAACATGCAATTGCATAAGTTAGTGATATGTAACAGCACAAAGAACTATAGTTTCATATAGTTTCATATTTTGAGAAGAGAAAATAATTAATTATGAATTAAGCATTATCTCACATAAAAATAGTTTCCTATTTTAATCATCATGTGATTTCTTTCCTTTTTTATTGATATAATATGAGACGTTAGATCAATCAATAATAACAGTTGAGATTTGGTGTAAGTCTCAAGACTTACACATGGTGTCAACGGATCTTGCCTTATATATATATATAGACACACTATAAATGAGCTTTTGTCCGGTAAACTTAGGTGCTAGATAAAGAATGAGTTTATGGTAATGATGTAGGATTACCATAAGTCCATTCTTTATCTAACACAATATCACATGCAATTAGTTACCTTGTTAACCTGGGGGAAACAAGTTTCTTACTGAATATGCAATGTGATCCTGCACTACTAGAAACTCTTGATTTTCCTGTGGATTTTGTCAAGGATTTAGGTTCCCAACTAATACCTTCGCAGGTAATTGTTTCCTTAGGATTTTAGAATCCGCAGGAAAACCAGCATAAACAACCGCAGGAACCTCTATGAAGAGAACAATTTCCGCACGTAAATCCGCATGATATGACTTTATTTTTAAAAAAATATATAATGCACTTCAATGCATTCCAAACCGATAAAAATATAAATTATATAAGATACAATTTTTAAACATTCCAGCGCCTTAAGGCCTCACGCTTGAAGGAACACGCCAACTTTAGTGTACCTCATCGCATCCAAGTACGACCCCACGCGCGGATCACTCCGCACATGTCCTCTAACCACTCCCTAATCACACGCCACAAAATTTGTAGATGGTTATTCTCAACACCGCCTATATAAGGGTGACATTGTTTCACCCTCAAGGTATGATTCACTTTTCACAACACTTTATACACACTCTTTCTCAGTTCCATTACTGATTTGAGCGTTGGAGTGCTAACGTGCATGCTGGCAACTTTCATTCCACCGCGAAGACTCATTGCCACCATACCAGAACACTTCCCGTCACTCTTGCCTCTCATCCATCCTCACCGGACAGATCCGTTTTAAACCCTATTATAAAATATGAAACAACCCAAAATAAAATAAAATATATAAAAAGTTACTAAAAACGATAAAGTGTGATTATTTAAAAGTTTATTTTATACTCTAAATTATAAAATTAATAAAAAATATTTAAATTTAATTATCATTGACATTTAAATTATAAAAAAATGAATTTATTTTTCTTAAATGGTGGTTCAAATTAGTATATATCATAAAAATAATTATTTATGTTAAAATAAATTAAAGTGTAGTGTATATTTAATTATTAAAGGAGGGTGTTGTAATTCAAACATCTTGAGAGAATGGGAGTATAAATTTAATTTTTCGAAGGAGGGGGATGTATATTTTAACATAAGAGAGAAGATTAGTGTAATTCAAACTTCTCTTAAGAGAGAGGAGTGTAATTTACTCTTGTTTTTATTTGTTAAATAATTCAGATTACAAAATCCCAAAACTTCAACAAGCATTTGACATTATTTTCTTGTAGTTGTCGTAAGATTGACATCTGAATTTAACGAGGAATGTAATTTGAACAACCATTTTAGGGGACAACTAAAATATACTATGTAGGTCTTGTCACAAAAATTAGAGAGAGAGAGAGA
>Ga0315914_1012000_pt1 | contig 10149 bp, 7 predicted proteins | sample MpolenodulesMG_FD_203920 | JGI IMG/M metagenome (GOLD analysis project Ga0315914, IMG submission 203920) | Medicago polymorpha root nodule microbial communities from Los Angeles, California, United States - elongated nodules | ecosystem: Host-associated > Plants > Roots > Nodule | place: USA... | reverse complement strand
CTCCCCCCCTCTTGTGACATTTATTGCTACTTCAAGTTGGTCCTTCTTTTGCTCCAGATAAATGATTACTTGATTTGCAAGGTTGCACTGAAGAGGTAACTGAGTAATAAAATCATCAGGGAAACTCCATTGTTGATCAAGAATTAAATTCCCCACCAAAATGTTGTCATCAACTGATATATTAGCAGGCAAATGTAAGATCAAGGGTTTTCCATACCAAGCATCTCTCCAAAAACAAATGGAGTTGCCATCACCAAGCAACCAATTAAAGTTATTCAATGTCACATTATACTTAGCCTTCACTTTAGAATGAAGAAAATCCTAACACAAATTGATATTAGAGGCTTGATTGAGAGAAATCTAAGATCTAATACCAAGAACCCCATGAGATATAGGTCTACAAAACCTTCTTTCAAGCCATAGCCACTGTCGAACCAAAATGGGTTTTGAACATGCCTCTGAAGTTTTGATAATAACAAAGTATTAAAGAACAATTGAATATGTTAATATATATTCAAGTGTGCATGATCATAGAATTAAATCTTGACTCTTAAGTCAAGTTTAGGTTCTAAAACATCAAGATTGTAAACGCATAAGAGTGAAGGTGAGAAAAACACAAGAAGGGGAGGTTGAATTGTGTTAACTTTTTCTTCGTTTCTCCTACTGATGTCCCAGTTCAGAAGCAACTGACTATTAGCTTCTGAAGTAGTGATCAGAGACTTAATGTGCAGCGGATAAAAACAGAGTAAGAGAGAGAAGAAGAAAGACACAACGCAATTATACAGGTTCCTTCCACAAACCGGAAGTAGTTCTGTCCCCCTTGCACTTCCAATGAGATTTCACTAACAATGTAATCTCAAATTACAAGTACTCAAGCACACAAGCAAGAGATTTTCAATGCTCAAGCACACAAGCAAGAGACTTTCATATGCTCTAGTACAACTACAAGAGACTTACAAATGCTCAAGCACACAAGCAAGAGACTTACAAACAAACAGATTTAACAGAAAATTGTTTGAGTTTAAACACTTGATATACAATCAGTGGTGTTCTCAATACAAATCAATTACAGACTCTTTAGACTCTTGAGACAATAGAATTTCTAAAAGTGTGGACAATTCTTAAGAAATTCTAAGTAACTTTGAAATACAAACAAAACAGAGTATGAACTTTGAAATGTTTAGAGAGTCTACCTTTTGAATGTGTGTGTATTGCTTTCTTGTCTGGATTGTATTCAGTCTGTATGTTTCTATATCCAACTTGAAAACCTTCACTCCTTTATATAGTGATGTGAAAGAGACGTTGAAGAACAGCCAGCACGCATAAAAGAGTCGTTTGAAGCTTGTTGATCACCAATGATCTTTTGTCTGATATGGTTATTGTCCTATGAAAGATCAATTTCAAATTCATTCCTTGTATGAGGGAACATTTCTGCGGGCAGAGCTGTTATTCTTGTCTAGTTGCAAAGCACGACCAAAGTAGTCGAAAAGGTGGTTGTACAGTTCGTACACTTTGTCCTTTTTCAACGCTCTTGAAAGAGTAAGCACCTAAGGTCGTCAAAATCCATCTCAAGGTCGTTGATACACTTCTTTACGTCTTTAGCAACTCTTAGACAGGATAAAAAGCGATTTCAGCTTTGAGTTCTTCAGCTCCTGATGAACTTCAGCTTCTGGTGATCTTGCTTCTGATGAGGTGCTTCTGGTGAAGTTGCTTCTGATGACGTCATCACTTCAGGAGCGCTTTTGAACTTTAGGAGCATTATTCTTCAGACGCTTCAAGCTTCCTTTTTGTTGATTTTTTTGCTCTCTTTTGTTCTTTCAGAACCCTTTAAAGATATAAAATTTTGTCTATGGTCATGTACACTTGAACAATAATTAGCATATCCAATTGACAATTTTTAATACCTTGTTATCATCAAAACCTTAAGGGTGACATATGTTAAACAATTTTTGTTCTAACAAACTCCCTCACTCTAAGGGTAATGTTTGTCAAATTAAATAGTGCATAAACAATTAGAGAAATTCTTACAAATTTTTATATCTTAATTTCTTAAGTATTATAAGTCATCTGAACTCAAACTTCTTACACCTTTGATTGTATATCAAGTGTAAATCAATAATCTTTTTATTTTATTAAGCTCTGATTGTAGAAGTCTCTTTCTTGTGTGATTGAACAAATGAAGTCTCTTACTTGTGTGTTTGAGCAAACTATAATCTAGTGAGATTATAGTAAAAATTCCTTGGAAGTGCAAGAGGTCCGGACTACTCTCAATTTGTGAGAGGAACCAGTATAATTTTCTTGTGTCGTCTCTTTATCTATTCTTTCTCTCTTTGTGTTTAATTTAATTTCATTGCATAACTTTGTTTCAGATTCTGATAAGAACTCTGATTCTACTCAGACTCTTTCCAAATCTCTAATTAAAGAAACTGGTCAATCATAAACTGAGAGAGTGTGAATTAACATACTTTGCACCACATACTTAACTAAGTGAGTACTTCCTGCTACGGACGATATTTTAAGAAAAAAATATTTTAAAATATAAGTCAAACACATCATAATTACATCATTTTTGATATAAAAGTTATCTCATTTGAGTTCTTTAACAAATGTAAGGACATTTGCTAGCATTTTTCATTATTAAAAACAATAAATAAGACATCAAACGGCAAATAAATGTACCTCTCACATGAGTCAATTTCTTCATTTTTGTGGGATTTTTTCATCTCATGTTGCAAGGTTTGGATTTGTTTCATTTATTTACTTGTCATTTATTATTCACTTGTGAAATAGATAGACACAGGTGAAAAAACTTTGGAATCTGATCATGAAGTCCATTGATCTAAATGACGAGTTTCATTAATTTTCATTATGTGTTTATCTCCGTTTAACTATGTTTTATTAATTTTGGGCTTTGACCCTCTCTGTTCAAAAAAAAAAAACTATGTCTTAGTAAAAAAAAAAGTTTAATACATCAATTGGTCTCTTAACTTATTTTTGGTTTTCACTTTAGTTTCCAAACTATAAAGTGTCTTAATTTGGTCCCATAAATCTTCTGTCGTTTAATATTTTGGTCATCTCCGTTAGTTTTTTAATGTGTAACATTTCTGATATGATTTCAACCATTCGATTGCATGTCCAATATATACAATAGTGAACCATCACCACATAATTTTTTCCCTCTCTTCATGTTCTTCATTCCACCACTTCTTCATATTCATACAAAATTCATCAATATTCATACAATATGCCAGGAAAAAAAACTCAGATTCAACATCAATTCACCCCCTCAACATCATGAATTCATGGCTTCCACAAATTCAATGCAACAAATAAAACCTAAAACCTAGGTTCATTTCCAAAAAAAGTGATAAGGTTGCAAAAAGATTACAAAGGGAAAAAAGAAATACTACTACCTGAACTAGACTCATTGTCATCTTGATTTCATTTTCCTTAACATTCTTAAAAAAATTACTGCCCATAACCATAATCATTCCCAAATTCAACCCTTTTTCTCTTTGACCCTCTTATACCCTTTTTCTCTTTGAATTCGAATTCAGAGTCCAAAGGAAGAACATGAGAAGGAATTCAGATTCAGATTTGTATTCAGATTCAATTGATGGTAGTTCTGTGATGGTCAAAATGAGAGAAGAAGATATAGTGTATATTTTGGAATTGGAAACTGGAAATGGGAGAAGAGAAGGAAGTTAATGTGTATTTCACCATCTCATTCCTTTTCTTTTAATTTGGGTTTTATTTGTAGAGAGAGAAAAAATCTGGGTTTAAATTCTATTTGAAGGTTTGTGTGTTTTAATTTGATGAAATTTATTGTTGTTTTAGTTTGAGTTTTTTATATGATGTTTTGTGCTATTGATTTTTTTTTTCTAGGTATGATTGATGAAGGGGATGAAGATAAAGAAGAAGAAGATTAGAGAAGAAGATGAAGAAAGTGAGAAAACTGTTAGATGTTACTGGTTCACAATAAAGTACAATAGACTCTACATAATTAAACAGTCCTTTTTTAAAGAAAAAATCAAATGGTTAAAATTAAAAAAAATAATATGGTCTATGGTGAACCACCTTTAAATATAGTTTACGTTAAACTTTTGATGTTAAAAACTAACGGAGAGGACCAAAATAGTAAACGACAGAAGATTTATGGGACCAAATTGAGACACTTTATAGTTAGGGGACTAAAGTGAAAACCAAAAATAAGTTAAGGGATCATATAATGTATTAAGCCTAAAAAAAATTAATTGGCTGAATCATGGGGGTAACATCAAGGAAATGCATATACATCGCAACTAGGTTGGCACCCCCACGCGAGTCCTATCCTATGTTGCCGAACCCATAAAATAATATTATTAAAAAAGAGGAAAATATGTACAAAAGAGGAGGGCTAGACCGGACCCTCAAAACAAAAACAAAAAAAAAATCTAGGGAAAACAATAGTCAGGGCCATTCCTAGAGTTTTACGGGCCTTAGGCATAATATGAGAAAAAAGCCCCTTATATAATACGCCATAATTTTTTTAGCTCATTGTTGTGATTTTATTAGCTCTTAATTTTGTTTTTTTACCGTTTTTCACTACCAAATAATTTTTTTAGGCAACCTCTGAAAATAAATCAAATATATTATAGACACCAAAACAAAATAAAATACCGTTGTCATACCCCACCGTAAAAGAGAATAATAGCAACTGGAAAATGATCATGAATGCGTCTCAAATCAATTTCATGATCATGAATGCGTCTCGCATGATCTTGCACTATCAAATTCAATTTTGCAATCTTTTCAATCAATTCAAGAAATTTGACATTACAATATTGACATAATTTATTTTGTTGGAACCTTAGAAAGTCATGAAGATTAATTTTGTAGGCTCATTTTCAACTAAAAAATAATTTGTTTTGTTATGAAAATTATCTCAATTTCTTGGATAATAAATATCACCAATATTTTTAATATTAGTGAGGCACATTATTAAGAACAAAGGACCCAAAAAAATATCGCCAATTTCTTCGATAATAATTTTTTTGGCACACTAATAAGAAAAACCAATTTTCTACAGTGAGGTGTATATAGAAATATTTGTGTTATACGAGGGTATATATATCAAATCTTGTCAAAAGGGCCTAATACATTAACATACTTGAGCCCAACTCTGCATCTTGTCAATATTTCAGGCCGTTTAGTGAATTGTGCTATATAAACCCCCCCGAAACCAAATATTTCTATATACACCCCCTACGTAAAAAACTTTTTAGGGCCTCCTAACAGCATGGGCCCTAGGCCGTCGCATCCCCGGCCTATGCCTAGGGCCGGCCCTAAATGATATTTGGGCCAACCAAATGGTCAGAAAAGAACGGAGCCTTAATAAAATATGGAAGAGCGGTAGACCACCAAACTTCCTGAATACAATGACAAGGATTAGCTATCAAGTCCGTACAACCATTCCCTTCCCATAATATATGCGAAGAAATCACCTAAAATCCTGCCGAAAACAATTATGCCACCTGTTTCTCAAACGGATGGGCACCAGAGATACGTTCTTAAATGCCAACAATGTACTAGTTGAATCGCTCTCTAACCAAATGTTTCCCCAACCATGTTGTCAAGCGTTCTTCATAGCCGTAATAAAGCCAGACATTTCAGCCTCAAACACATAGTGGTCTCTGTTGGGACAACCTATAAAAGATTGCTCTCCGAGAGGTCTTAGTAATTTTTTATTTGTGCTTTATTTCTCACTTTCTATAACTTCTTTTTATGTGACAAATATTTGTCAACAATAAATAAAAATACGTCAAATGTTTGTCACTGATACATAAAAAATAAGGGACAAGTAGTTATCATTGATAAATATAGAAAAAATCTTAGACAAATAATTTTCATTGATACATACAGTTGGATAAAAAAAAATTTTAAAATAATCAATTGAATAAATATTTGTCTATGATAAGTATAAAACAAAATGGACAAAAATTTATCAGTCATAATTATAATTATAATTTGTTATAAAAGTTATACACAGACAAATGTTTGTCACTTATCAATAAGTTAAATTTATTAATTTTTTATATCTTCTTACTCTTTCATGTCTTTTACTCAATTTTCATTGGCTTGTTCCACCGCATTGCATGTCTTGCTACTGTTCACTCTACCTTGAGATTGTCTTCCATCAAATGAGGCAAATTTGTTTTTGATAAATATACACCAAACACGGAGAAATATTTTTCATTCATCTCTTATTCCTTAGAGTTAACCCGAACGCAAAATGTTGCCCTAGATTTAACCTAACTTCAATGATTAATTTTACTGTATTATCCCTATTTAATTAACCCTATTTAATTTAATCAAACTGTTATTTTCAAATACTGTTGAAATCTCTTATCTCTTATTCCTTAAAGTTAACACAAACGCAAAATGTTGCCCTAGATTTAACCTAATTTCAATGATTAATTTTATTGTATTACCCCTATTTAATTAATCCTATTTAATTTAATCAAAATGTTATTTTCAAATACTTCTGAAATCTCTTATCTCTTATTCCTTAATGTTACCCCGAACGCAAAATGTTGCTATAGATTTAACCTAACTTCAATGATTAATTTTACTGTATTACCTCTATTTAATTAACCCTATTTAATTTAATCAAAATGTTATTTTCAAATACTTCTGAAATCTCTTATCTCTTATTCCTTAAAGTTAACACGAACGCAAAATGTTGCCCTAGATTTAACCTAACTTCAATGATTAATTTTACTGTATTACCCTTATTTAATTAACCCTATTTAATTTAATCAAAATGTTATTTTCAAATACTTCTGAAATCAAAAACAATAGATCACTCCTAAATCCAATCCAATCCTATTTTCGCTCATATTTTTTTGAAATAAGAGATCGTTCCTATTTTGTTAACAGATCACTCCTATTTTTTTGAAAAAAACAGATCGCTCATATTAATCCAATCATTGCTTAACAAATTATTGTTTATATTATGCATATATTCATACAAATGTGATTTATGAGAATTGAACCTTGGATCTCTTTCTTACACTCATTTAACGTCTCAACACTTTAACTATTGGGTAACATTTTATGAGATAGAAAGTTTATTTAATATGTGTTGATTTATAAATAATTTATACGAATACTATACAGTACGTCAGACCCGTGCGACGCACTGGTCAAAAGTCTAGTACATATAAAAGAACGAGATAAATATTTTTTAATTAGGTTTAATTGCATGTTTGATCCCTTATATTTATTTTAGGTTTAGAATTTGTCCCTTATATTTCAAAAGTTTCAAGTTCGTCCATAACCTCATTCACGTTGGACGAATTAGCTCCTTCTGCCACATAATATTTAGTTTAGTATAAAAAAAAAAATTAAAACATATTTTCTAAATAAGTTAAATTTTACCATCTAAATTATCAACTCAGATTTCTAACCAGATGTAAGGAGTTTGTTCAGGATAAGTGGCGGTCTCTTCATGTTGATGGTTTGAATGTTACTTTATGGTTGGAATATTATTTTTAAGAAAATTTATAATTATTTTTTAAAAATAATTATGATGAAAAAAATAATGAAGAAAATGGTGACATTATTGACAAGTCAATGACACATCAGCATTTTTTAATAAAAAAAATGAAGAAAAAGACTTATTTGTGCATGATTTGAAAGATAAAGGACTATAATGAAAAAAAACGATAAAGGACTTAGATGTTACAAATAAATAAGATAAATGACCTTTGGTGTAATTTTGCTTTAAATTTAGGCTTAAATATTGCACTCGTCCCTGCAAATATGGCCCGTTTAAATTTTGGTCCCTGCAAAAAAAAATAATTTGCTTTTGGTCCCTGTAAAATTTTTTGTTTTTTAAAATAGTCTCTCCAGGGACTATTTTCAGAAACAAATAGTCCCTGGAGGGACCTGTTTAAAAAACAAAATATTTTGCAGGGACCAAAAACTACAAAATGGGTCCAGTCATCATGTGTCACGTATGCAAATCATCACAAAAATGGGGTCAGGGACTATTTTAAAAAACAAAAAATTTTGCAAGGACCAAAAACAATTTTTTTTTTACAGGGACCAAAACTTAAACGGACCATATTTGCAGGGACAAGTGCAATATTTAAGCCTTAAATTTATTAAAGGTGGCTTGAGGGAGTGGCATGTTTCCCATAGTTCCAAAGTTGCGGGCAAACTTCAAGAGGCTAAGGAATTTACGTCTCTCCAAAATGACGAGCGGAGCTCAAAACCGAGACTTCTCATATTTAAGACTTGTTTTTAACCCCTAAATCAAGCCTTTGAAGTTTGAGACACCATCCTTTTATCTTAAATATTTTTCATAAAAAAATAAAAGTAAACAATACTACTAATAATATCACCCACAAAAAAACTACTAATAAAAAATTATTAAAATCGAGTGTAACCAATTTTTTTTATTGAAATAGAACTTAAAGGGACCAGAAAAATATTAAAGGGTATTCATGGCCCCGCAATTTATTTACGCATGGTCAACTCATTAACTGTTTTTAGGAACATATTACATCAACAATAAATAACAGATTCCACACATATTCCTTCATAAAAATAATTACACTCTGGGCCTTCTTTTTGGTAGTTTAATGAAAACCATTTCGCAGTAAAAAAGGGTGGGAGAGGTGCAACACAAGGACTTTTCAGGAGGTCTTATGGTAAGAACAAAGTTAAAAATAAAATGCAGAATTTCAATTTGAGGGGGATATTTTAACTCCAAGAGTAAGTGTAATAACTTACTTCAAATCTTGACCTTTAATTCCAATTTTGATTAATGACTTAGATTGGTAGACTTTAATTCCATTTTCTATTGTAGTCAACACTTATCACCACAAAATAATAAAACAAAAATGTCTTTTAATTGATTGATTTTTTTTCTCCCTTTACTCACTCTATTCCTTCAAAAAAGTTGGATAAGAAAAAATTTGCATATATTTTTTTTATGCTAAAAGAATTTTTTTATTTTCCCATTACTTTTTTTTACGCTAAAAAAAATTGCATATATTTTTTTTTTAAGAAAACAATTAAAATTTAAATAATTGCATATTTATTCTTCTCTCGTTACTATCTTTTATATACGACAAACTTCCTCTATCGTCTTTTTTTTCTTATATTTTTTGTAAACACACATTTTTGTACTAATTTGTCACGAAAAAAAAGACGATAGAGGAAGTTTATCGTATAAAAAAGTTAGTAATGGGAGAATAATAAATATGCAATTCTTTAAATTTTTCTTTAAAAAAATATAAGGAATTTTTTTTAGCGTTAAAAAAGTAAAGGGAGAAGAAAAAAAAATCAATGGGATATATGTAATTTTTTTCTTATGCAATTTTTTTGAAGGAATAGAATGAGTAAAGGGAGAAGAAAAAAAATCAATCAATTAAAAGACATTTATTGTTTTATTATTTTGTGGTGATAAGTGTTGACTACAATAGAAAATGAAATTAAAGTCTACCATATAAATTAATCTAAGTCATTAGTCAAAATTGGAATTAATGGTCTAGATTTGGAGTAAGCTATTACACTTACTCTGGGAGTCAAAATATCCCCCTCATTTAATTTTAATGAAAATATCAAATAATAATATGTCAATAAGGTGATTTCATATATTTGGAAAGAATTTCTTCAGAAAAATATATTTCGAGACAATATCGCATAAGAATACAAAAAATATATCGTATAATAGCATAATAAAATTAGGCATAATCCTTTATTTAGATACAAAACTAAATTATACTTTGGGCCTTGACCATATTATATTGTATTGTTTTCAACTGATGAAATCTATATAAAGCCCTCAAGGAGTGAAACAAAGGAAATCACAACACACAATAGAAGAATTAAAAGAGAGAGAGAGAATGAGCAAAAACAAGATGGTTCGATTCTCAACCCTAACCCTAGTTGTTGTTTTTCTTTCTTGTGTTGCATCCTCCTATGCAGCTAATGTTGCAGATCCACAAGCCATTTGCAAGAAAGCCAAAGATCCTTCTTTTTGCTTGAATTTTCTGAAAACAAAGCCCGGTGGTGTAGGTGGAGATCTCAACAGTCTGTTAAAGTACACCCTTGGTGTGCTTCGTACGGATGTGTCCGAAACAATCTCTTTAATCAACA
>Ga0315914_1011997_pt1 | contig 10150 bp, 4 predicted proteins | sample MpolenodulesMG_FD_203920 | JGI IMG/M metagenome (GOLD analysis project Ga0315914, IMG submission 203920) | Medicago polymorpha root nodule microbial communities from Los Angeles, California, United States - elongated nodules | ecosystem: Host-associated > Plants > Roots > Nodule | place: USA... | reverse complement strand
AACAAAATCATAAAATCGTTGTCCATGGGACTCTACCAGAACAATTTTTTTACCTTCCAAAATTTAGGCGTTGTCGTAGGGCCAAAATGTTGTAGTGTAGGCTTCAAAAGGCTCACATGACCAAGCACTTTTGACTCGGTGTGTATATGACAAAGATCAATCAACGGTAAAGAAACAATGCAAGTTCTAGAAATGTAGATGCATGGAACACTCTATATAAGTAAATTGGAAAAATAAAATTTGGCCATGAACCTTACAGTGTTAGATTTCTGGGAGTTGTGACTACCTATCACACATAGCGTACACTATGCCTTTGAATGTCAAGTCACTCCTCCTTATGAACTTTTGGAATACCACTTGAACAAGCAATTGTTCCTAAACTGGAAAAATTCAACAAACAAGTAAATTCATTAATAATAAACAAGTTCAGCTTCAATTACATAACAGGGGGATACAACTGAGTTAATCCAAAATGAAAATTAAAGATAAAAAAGGTCCTAATTATTGTCATCAATCTTTCAACTCCCACATGATTCAAAATTTAAAGGTCCATTTACGACAATGACAAAATCAAATAAGGAAGAAGTTTACTAACCTAATTGAACAAAATCTTCAAGAATCGAACATAAATAGGCTGTTCATCTAAAACTGAAGTGCATATTGCAGGTAAAGACCATAAGAAGGAATAGGCAAAATCATTTGTAAAAGTCTAAAGAAACAACAAAGAAGAAGGTTTGTCTTTTCCCAATTCAAGAAACCCATTAAAAGTTAACAGAAAATTTCCTAAAAAAATAAAAATTGACGGAAAACTAACAGTGTTAATAGTGAAGGGAGATGTTTGTCTATTTAATAAAAACTTAAGGGAGGTTAGTGTAAGTTTTAAAATTAGAGAGAATGTTAGTATAATTTTAATAAACCTCAAGGTAAGTTAATGTAATTTTCCCTTCATTCTATTAATGTTTTAGTAGTATGTAATATTATGATATGCATTAGTCTTTTGTTTTATTTCGATAGACAAGTTAATTAATTAACTTCTTATGCATAAGGTATTTCTATAATAACAATCTAAAGAATTGTTATGAGAATGAGCTGAAAACAGCTTATGGGCGTGTCGTAATCTCTTCGGGACAATCTCACAAAGGCTAATGACAATAAACAAGTTCACATATGTCAATCCAAGTATGCCTTTAAATAACTTATATGTCACACAGCTACTCTATGAAGAATTGGAGAGGTGGTAGAGCTGCTTGAAGGGGATTATTGGTTACACAAAATGATTTTTTTTTTACTGATTTTTTTGGTGAGAGTAGGTAATGATACTAAGTGTTAACCCACTTGGGTTGGCCTAGTGTGGTTTGGAATATGGGAGTGTGTTCCTTCTTGAGATCTCAGTTCGATTCTCTCCGATGTTAATTTAGGTGGGTTAAATTTAGTTTCTTAAAAAAAAATAAAAATGATACTAAATGTTACAAAATTTGTATGCCATAATCATGATTATCTAGATTGAGACCTGCGCATTGCACGGACGAAAGATTTTTGCAATTATTTTATATAAAATTGATGTATCCTATATTGTAAATATAAGGCTTAATTGCATTTTTGTGTTGGACATTTATTTGGAACTTGCTACTCATTCCGTTCCATATCAAGTGACACAGTTGATTCTGTCACAAATATCAATGCATATTTATTATAATTAATATCTTTAATTATCTATTAGAAAAATTATGAAAATTCATATTATGAAAGTATTCATTGAGACGAATCCAACATCTTATACGATATTACTTATATTTGTATATTAGTATAAAAATACTGTCAAATTATATCAAGTCAACAATACACATTGTCAACTAGATCATCTATTATAAGACGGGGCGAGTATAAGTTTTATTTTCTTTGGTAACTACTAGTACCTTAAAATTTTGTAGGTTACATACACATCAATTTTTTTTTGAGTAAAGGTTACGTACACATCATTTAACATTGTATTTTTGTTTTTATATTTAATTAATTTAATGTAAATTTGAATTTTAAAGTATCGATTTCTGTTATGAAAGAATTCTCCTAATTCATAATGGTTGAATTTGATATATAAGTTTTTTTTAAGGATATTTTTTTTTAAGCAAACATAAAATTTAATAAAAAAGAAAAAGATACAAAGACTGGGGGACGTAGGACGTGACCCAGGAAAACCCAAACGGAGATGCAACGAGATAAAACAATCTAAGTGGATTTACTCTAAACTATCCTAACAAAAGTTCACTAATCACAGACACAACTCAGCGAACCCGCGTACGGGCGCGAAATCAATATGATGTGGAATTTCAAAAGAATTTATGAAATTATTAGAAAGGTGAAAATTCTGTAGGCCAGAGAAACATGTACTAAATGATACTCTGTCTCTATCATTTTAATTCACTTTAGTATTTTTTATATATAAAATTACACAATTCGTCCCTTAACTTGATTTTAGATAATATTTTCGTCATTTATCTTTTTTTTTTCCAACTTAAACCTTTATGTTATAAAATGATAATATTTTATCATTTTTATGAGATTTTTTCAATGAAATACAATTTTCTAGATATATAAACCTTTTTCTTGTATGATTGAGCATAGAAGTATCTTGGAGTTGTCCTTAAGCATTGAGAAGTCTCTTACTTGTGTGTTTGAGCAACTTGTAATCCGATATTACATTTTAGTGGAACTCTCCTTGGAAGTGCAAGGGGGATAGGACTACTCCCGGTTTGTGGAAGGAACCTGTATAATTGCTTGTGTTCTTTCTTTCTCTGTTCTCTTACCTTTATCCGCTGCACTAAGACTCTGAACTCTAGTCAGACTCTGAACTATTTCAGACTCTGAATCTGGGAACAGTTTTACTGAACGTTAGAAAGAAAAGTTTTTCAAAACACAATTCAACCCCCCTTCTTGTGGTTTTTCTCACCTTCATGTTTGATTTACACGGGTGTTTTTTTGAAGTGAGTAGTGACGATGGGTGCTCTTGGAATTTGTTTTTAGCAGTTGTTCGTGACGAAGTTTGTTTTAGATGGTGAAATAGGATTTGGTGGTTATGGGGTGCATGGATGTTGAAAGTAGGTGATGTGTGTACTGGTGTCTTTAGATGTGTTTATTTTGGGTGTTCTGCCTATATACGACGCCTTTGTAGTATGTAGTTCACCGTTCTCTGTTCGTTTTGAGTAGAGATCGAGTTTTTAATAAAATTTGCTGTTAAAAAAAAATGATACTCCATCTGTATCATTTTAATTCACTTTAGTATTTTTTATATGTAAAATTACACAGTTCGTCCCTTAACTTGATTTTAGGAAACATTTCCGCCTTTATTTTTTCTGTCCCAATTTAATGCTTTATGTTATAAAATGATAATATTTTATCATTTTATAAGATTTTTTTCAATGAAATATAATTTTCTAGATTTGTATAATCTTTATGAGTTTTTATTTTTTGAGTTTTTGATTATTGTTTTTTCTCCCAATTTAATCCTTGCGCTATGGTTGATGATTGGAAACTGAATTTGTTCAAATAATTAAGGAAAGGTTTGCTGTGCTTGTTTCTCTCTCTTCATTAACATGTAGAAATTGAAATTATTAAAATTAAATTTTCCAGATTTATCATTAACATAATACTTTCTATGCCACGATTTTTGCCATGTTTCTTGGGTTTACATCGCTGGTTGTTATGTTAGGGTTTCGTGTGTTGTTATGGTACATATTCACCAAATTGCAGTTTCTCTCCAAAACTCGTTTATATAGTAAGGGTAACAACTATTTAACCTCCTTCAAAAACAAAAAAAAAATTTAACCGTAAATAAAATAATAAAGTGCAAAAATTATTTTAGATCAAAATCATTATTTTTAGATACAATATCAAAATATTGGTTTGGGCCTGCTTGTTGTGTGAGCCTTTTAGTATAAATAGCAACCAAGTTATACAATTGGAGAATTTATTCATTACTTTAGCGATGAAGAAAAGAAGGGAACGAGAATCGAAGAAAAAATTAGAAGAGAGGGTTGGTTCAACTTCTTCTTCTTCTATGGTTCAGGTTAACTGTAACTGCTTTGTGTATCTGTTTGAAAAATTTATTATAGTAGTTTTATGAAATAATAGTAGTTTTTTCCCATGGTCAACTAATAAATATTTTTGTACAGGAGGCGCTCTACAATTGTGAAAACAATTTGGTGGATAGAATTAGCGATTTACCAGATGAGTTACTGCTTTACATTTTCTCTTTTCTCCAAACCAAACTGGCTTTTACTACGTCCATTCTTTCCAAGCGGTGGACCGCACTCTGCTATTCACTCCCTGTTGTTGAGAGCTTCCGGAGTTTTGTCAATAATGTCACCCTCTCTCCTCTTTCAACCAACCAACCCTCAAAAGGCACCCTCACCAAACTGCTACCTCAGCCACGCAAGCAAATACGGGGATTTCAACACCACTCGTAATACAAACATGTCGCAATTTTGAGTCTATTTAAGCTCCATTGCCACGAAATCACCTTAATGTGATCCACCATCTCATCCACCTCTTGAATCTTATTATTAAAGATTCGCTCGTTACGCGTTTTCCACACAACCTAAAACACCGCGTTCCAAATCAACCAAGCACCTTGTCGAAAATTTTTCTACCAAACCTCTCTAGTCCAACACAAAACGTGCAGGAACAAATTCTGAGGAATGATAAAATTGAAATTCAACCAATGCATCACCTCCCTCTAAATCTTAGAGATAATCTCACGATGCATGAATAAATGAACCACTGTTTCGTCGGCACTACCACAAAACACATCTCTTAGAGTCATTTACCCCTAATAACCTTCTCTTTGCAAGATTGATTTTAGCTGGTACCCAGTCAAGAAAAAACAATCCACGAGAATGTCAATACTTTTGACAGCGCCTTACTTTTCCAAACTTCCTGAAACACCATCTCCTCCCCCCTATTCAAAGCCTTGTCAACATACCATAGGTTATGAAGTAAAGTATAACAAGACTTTACGGTAAAAAAAATCCCCTCCCTCTCCGGCTTCCAAGTCCAACAATCCGCACCCTCCCCTACCACTACCCCTTCCAACCGGGCACCAAGAGAAACTAGAAGGTCTCTTTCCCACACAAACAACTCTCTACGCCAAGTAAAGCTCCACTCTCTCCTTCAAGGTTCATTCCCCACATATCCCCCACCTTCGCTTCTTGACAACTTGATATTGAAAAAAGGCGGGAAAAGATTTCCATAAGCGGCAAATTAGACCCAAGCATCCTTCCAAAAAAAGGTTCCCATACCATTGCCCACTTTCCTAACCAATTCCTATTAAACCACCCAACTCCTCCTTCCTCCTCCAACAACATTATATATTTCCACCAACGTGAAACATTGCTAGGCCAAACATACCCCACCGCATGACCACTATGAATCGACATTGACTCATATTTATCAACCAAAACCTCCTTCCACAAAGTCGGTTCAACATCTAGAAGACTCAATCTCCATTTTGCTAAAAGACTAACATTCGCCAATTTAATGTCTCTCACACGTAGCCCCCCTTGACTTTACATTGAAACACTTTCCTCCACTTTACCCAACAAATCTTCTTTGCACCCCCTTGAATAAAATTCTATAACAAGATTGTCTATTGTCACGCTGGATTACGGTAGATATTTCTTTTGCTTCACTTTACTTGTAACAAAACCTCCTGAATAAAAGACTCATATCATCAAGTGCTGAATCCTTGCCATACTGTTAGGATCGGTGACAGCTCGTAATGGGCAGCTGCATATAATTTTACGAGGTTTTCATCATGCTATGTTACATACCGATGAATATAAAAGCTTCACTGTATTTCTTATTTTGCTTAGTTTTCTAAGCATGTCGCCCCCATTCTACGATTATTGGTCTCATAATTAGACTGATATAGTCATTATTATAGCAAATATATATTAGGTTGCCTAACAAATAAGAATATTGTATCGAAACACAAATGATATTTATGATCTTTGGTTGCGAGTAAGTAAGAAGTATGATAATGAGCGAGTTAGTTCCAATTTCTTAATATGAGAGAAAGGAGAACAACAAATAAGAAAAATAGGTAGAAGAAATAGGATGGATATTTGCACCTTTTGATTTGAAGAAAAGTTTTTTGCTCAATATATTTTGTGACAATATATTTCTAGTTTTTAATTTGGAGAAATTTTTTCTTCAATATATTTCCACATTTTGATTTGAAGAAATTTTTTTTGTTCAATATATTTTGAGACAATATATTTTCGCTTTTTGATTTGAAGAAAATTATTTTGTTCAATATATAAATCAATGAAAATTCAATAGAAAAAGAAAGATAAGTAGAACACAAGAGAGAATATCAAGTAGATAGAAGAAAGACTACTCTAGGTAGCAGTGGTAGAAGTAAAGTGTAGTATTGTTAAAAGGTCACATATGAGGGATTCTGGTGAGGAAAATCTTGATATTTAAGAGGTTCAAGTAACCCACCTCTCTTTCTTGGGAGCCCCTATCATGTACCATTTACTTTGCGAACTGAACTAACTGTTTAGTAAAAACATAAATAATGGATTAAAAGCACCAGACCCATGTAGAAGAATAAGATTGAGCAGAAGACTTAATTCCAACTTCATAGGAAGAAGTAAAGACATAGAAAATGAAAAGCCAAACAAGTTAAAATTCAAGTCAGTAGGAGAAAAAGAAAGAGTATAAAATAAAAAGAAAGAAGTGGGTGAGTTAGTTTGAATCTAATAAGGAAATAGAGAATATCAATTTAAGAAAAAAGACTTAGTTCCAATCTAATATAATAAAGAAACAGAATGGTACAAAGGAAGTTATTCTAACCATTCTCGACTTTTAAGATTTGTTTTTGCAGGTTTTTAAACGATGCACCCTACTTTCTCAAACATCTTCATCTCCTACTATTTATTATTCAGATACTATCACAACAAAGTCTACAAAGGGAACAAAGGAACCTACAAACAAAATCAATGAAAAGGTCGTCAATCACTTCGTGTGGCTCTGACAATGAACGCCCTTCGTCAACCACTTCGTGTGGCTCTGACGTGGCCAAAAAAAGTGAAAAGGAAGTCAACCACTTTGTGTGGCTCTGACTATGAACTCCCCCGTCAACCACTTCGTGTGGCTATGACGTGGCCAAAAACAATGAAAAGGCCATCAACCACTTCGTGTGGCTATGACGATGAACGCCCTCCGTCAACCACTTCGTGTGGCTCTGACGTGGCCAAAAACAATGAAAAGGCCGTCAACTACTTTGTGTGGCTCTAAGTATGAACGCCCTCCGTCAACCACTATGTGTAGCTCTAACGTGGCCAAAAACAATGAAAAGGCCGTCAACCACGTCGTGTGGCTCTGACGATGAACGTCCTCCGTCAACCTCTTCATGAGGCTCTGACATGGCCAAAAAACTTAAAGGCCGTCAACCCTCTACATGAGGCTCTGACAAAGATCACCCTACTTGAACCTCTTCGTGAGGCTCTAATTCAGCTAAATCAAAATGAAGCCTCAACCTCTTCGTGAGGCTCTGTCGCCGCCAAAATCACTTATAAAGGGCTCTGACTTGGCGAATTCTACATTCAGGCAAGCCTAAAAACCAACGCCGAAATAAAATACGATACAATCTACACCTAAAAAAGAATGTTCAGACGCCATGAAACGCTTAACAAGGCTACTAAAAAAAGCTATAAGAGTCAAAAGCAACACAAGAAAAGAAGCATCAGATGACTTAGAACATAAATATCCAAAAGTGATTGTTCACCTTAGAATTATGCAAGACAAACGGTGATAACTCCTCGATAGTTAGTATTTTTATAGTCATTTTTAAATAATTTTAAGTTAAGTTGAATCAATTCATAGTGTTTTGTAGTTAAATTGATAAAAAAGAGGATTTTAAAAAATATCAAGTGGTGTTGGTTACTCTTGTTGCTAATCATCTCTAACTAGACAAATTCTCGGAGTTTTTGCTCTCTTTTCATTTTTAGTTTGACAGGTTGAACACATTGAAGTGAAATACTACCATCGAAGTTGTGAAGATTCTGTACATTACCTAATGATGGAGGATTACAAATAATATTTCTTTGTTATTATTTATATATATTTATCATTGTTAGTGTTCTTTGGAGGAAAATAAAAGTGTGGCCTAATAAACAATTATGCTGATGGGTTGAAGGAATAAGAAAGAAAATTGTATTTTGTGTGGGGTAGGCCACGTGAAAGAAAAAAAAGAAGGAAATAGAAAGCTGTGCTGGCCCGTGAAAAAAGGAGGAGGGGAATTAGGTTTCACTTGGTTTGGAATATAAAAGGAGTCAGCTGCAACAAATGTGGGATCGGAACTTTTGGGAACCAGAGAGAAGAAGTAGCGCATGACAATGGGAAAGGACGGCAACGAAAATTATTGTGATCCGGATAGAGAACGACGATGCAGGGTGACGTTGGCGGTGTCGGAAAATTTGTGTTTATTCTCTTTTCTTTGTTGTTTATTTTCTGTATTATGAGTAGCTCATTTTCATGTTGTTAGGGATGAGATTATCCGGATGACAACTTTTGTTCTATGACTTTATTTTGATTTTTGAAGAAGTTTATTGAATCATTTTTCTTATCTCTGTTCATAATGCTTTTATTGCTTGGCCGCCTTTAAATTGATTTACGGTTTATATTGTGAAACGGAAGTTGAATTTATAAACGCTTGAGATAATAAATTCTTGCCTTTGTAATCTAGGAATAGATGCAAACCCTTGAAACCAATTAAGAATTCTTGTTCAATCATGCTTAATTCTAATCTTAAATTCACTAAGGAATTAAGGGTTATTTTAGGATTAATGATTCTGTCACTAACGAATTAGGGCAACGAATTAGGGCAAGAATAAAGTAGAGAAGTCGGTAATGATTCGATAAATCGATTCAATAGTCATATTCAAGTCGATAACTCAAGATAGTCATCTAGTGAAACTCATCCCTGACAATTTTATTATTATAAAGTTCAACTTAATTTTACTTTGATTATTTTTCATTATCGCAATCAATCAAATTCAATACCTTTTTGTTCAATTAAGTTATAAATATTATTCGATAGTATAACGCGATCCTCGAGTTCGACACTCGGTCTTACCGATTTAATTTTACTACTTGCACGATTTCGTACACTTGCGAAAATCGCTATCAAACGACTCTGAGGAGACCGCCGAGTAAAAGCCACAAAAAGCTTAATAGTTAAATTACATCCCAAAAGAACAAAATAAAGTTGTGAGTACCATACCGCCGAAAAAGGCTCGCCCATGTAAATACAAACTCCCCGAAGGACATGTAAAATGTAGCTATTACCCATACTCTAATATCGAAAGAGTAATGTCATAACTAACCACTTCGCCTTGTTCCAAGACTCGTGCTTGGGGACCTGTGGACCGTTAATGTATAATTAAGGGATCAAACACCCTCTAGAAGGACCAAAAACATCTTTAGGCGTCTCCTCTTAAGGGTGCCACCTCAAAAGGCTTCTAGAAACATCTAGAGCGATTGACCTTACAGATTCATCACTTTGCCTGGTCCCAAGACTTGTGTTTGGTGGGCTGTGGACCATCAATATATTCCTAAAAGCCCTCTAGAAAGGCTTAGGCACCCTCCAGAAGGGCTCATGAAGCCTAGGCGCACCCTTCCAAAGGCACCACCTTAGTCAGCTTCTAGAAGCGTCTAGAACCGGATAAAAAGACCTAAAGCCCAGCTTGCTTGGAGCTTAAGCCACACTAAACAAGCCCACAAGGGGCTATAAATACCACCCTTGGAATCATTCTCAAGGGATCTCAAAAAACAATCTAAACCCTTGATACAATTATTGTACTCCTGCAAGTACACCTATGTAAAATTTCTAACACGTGTCGTATGAGTCTCCTAAGAGTGTCAAACACCGACGCATATTGGACACCCCAACAGCTACTGGTATATTCCTAAAGGGGTATAAAGAGCCTAGATACTTTAGAAGCAAAAAAGAAGAAGATAAAGAGGGGGAGGGAGTGGGAGGAGATAATGTGAGGAAAAGAGGAAGTTTGTGAGGGTATTTATAGGTAGAAATGACAACCTAGTTTGTATCTAACATTAATGTGGTAAAAAAAAACGTGTGAAAGTGGTT
>Ga0315914_1011996_pt1 | contig 10152 bp, 6 predicted proteins | sample MpolenodulesMG_FD_203920 | JGI IMG/M metagenome (GOLD analysis project Ga0315914, IMG submission 203920) | Medicago polymorpha root nodule microbial communities from Los Angeles, California, United States - elongated nodules | ecosystem: Host-associated > Plants > Roots > Nodule | place: USA... | reverse complement strand
CTTTGAATTAGGTTGATGAAGGATAACCACCAACAACACTGACAACTATGAGAGGGATAACTACCATCATTCCGTCTAGCTTTAGATTTTTCACATTGTTGTTCAGAATGATTAACCGTCTGATGGGATGACGTTTAAATAGCTAAACGGCTGAGGGCAGAACCTCTTAGTGGGCTTATCTAGATGGTCCAACCCATCACGGTCCATTTAGTAACAATAGCCCAATCACTCAAATTCATCATATAATTAGTGTTTAACACAATAGACCACAATTTATATTATAAGATTAACTTATAATAATTGATTATTGTCAATCTATAATTGATTAATTAAATAATTAATCCAACAATTTTTCTATTTGAAATCAACCCTAAAAAATCACATTCTAACGTACATATTTCTCTATCTAAGTAACTCTCAAAATTTTGAAGTTCACAACCAATGCCTAAGTTTTTAAAGAGTGAAATGTAAAAGATGAGTCCAGATATAGTTTTTGGAAGAAAAAAAGTGAATAAAGTTGTTAAAAAGGAGAGAAATAAGGAGTGTAACAATTCACACCAATGAGTGAAATGATTCAAACTTATTTTAACATATTCTTTATAAAATAGAAGAGTGAAACGATTCACTTCAGTGTGACAATTCACACCTTACCTCAAAGTGAGATTCATACCTCAGTGTGAAACAATTCACTCACATAACAACCTCTGAAAGTTCCAAAAATAAATTGCAATCAATATATTCACATTTATCTAACGTTTTTGACATCTAAACAAAACCAAAATCAAGTTTGGTAAAAAGTGTCTATATCCTTTATATTAATTGAGTAAAGAATAGTTAAATACTTTTAACTTTTTACACTAAATAGTTAAATCTTTAGAGAAAGAGGTTTGCTCATGATCGAGGTTCATCACAGCTCATGTGATTAGTATTTACAGTTGCCCCTAATAATATCCGATTCACATCATAACTTCAAATAAGTTATTATGATGATATTCATGAAGAAAAAAAACCACGTTTGTTTTTTCAAAAATAATTAAAAACCTAGTAACGTTTTGAAAGTTAAAAGGCCAAAACAGTGAAGATATATGGCACTAAATTTTTTTGGCCTTTCGAAGTATTAATTTACTACTATAATATATAATGTTATCCTATTTTATGTTTTAAACAATTAAAAAATAACATAATACTTATTAATTCATAATAACATGATACAACTAAAATTTTGTTCAAATCTTGATTTTACTTTTAAGCAAATCAAACAAACCCTATAGGCCCATCACCTCATCCAAATAGATTAAGAATTAATCATACAAAAAAACTGAAATTGCACAGCAAACCTGAAAACCAACTAAGCATAAAATAAATATAAACAGAAATGACTCAAAATTCCCTGTCTGGGAGAAATAGATATGCTGAAACTCACCCTCCTCCTAACTAGAGGCACCTAAATTCATGACCAGCATGAAAAACAAATAAAAGAAAATCAAACCAAACAGAACCTACAAAGTTCAATACCATCCCGCCAATTGCATAAAAATAGTCTGGCTTCCAAGGACCTAAAGAAGAAACATATAGCATATTCAACTTACAAATCCATTCATTAAACTAGATATATTTCTATTAAAAACCCAAAGCATCAAATAATAAGTCAACCAAACTTGACTGAAATATGGCACAAGACTGAGAATTTGATCACAACTCATTGGAACTTGACCCAACTCAGAAGCACTTTCGGTGAACAATAGCTGGCCCAGATTCATCATATTCACCCTTGGAGATCCACATCTGCATAGAAGAAAACAAAGAAATCACCCCATGAATCCCATAAAATGGTCCATTCAATTATGACACTTGAAAAAAATAATGGAAAAACAATTGAGAAAGCGTGAATTCATACCTGTTGAAAGGTACTGAGTGATGCCAAGATAGACCCACCAATCCAGACACTGTACTTCCTCTCAGGAGGTGCAACCACCTTGATTTTCATGCTACTTGGAGCAAGAGCACTGATTTCCTTGCTCATACGGTCAGCAATTCCAGGAAACATAGTAGAACCTCCACTAAGCACAATATTTCCATATAGATCCTTCCTAATATCAACATCACACTTCATGATGGAGTTGTACGTAGTTTCATGAATTCCAGTAGCTTCCATACCAATTAGAGAAGGCTGGAAGAGTACTTCGGGGCAACGGAATCTCTCGGAACCTATTGTTATGACCTGTCCATCAGGCAACTCATAGCTCTTCTCCACGGCAGAGCTACTCTTGGTAGTCTCCATTTCTTGTTCAAAATCAAGGGCCACATATGCTAGTTTCTCTTTGACATCACGGACAATTTCCTTCTCAGCTGAGGTGCTGAAGGAGTATCCTCTCTCAGTGAGAATTTTCACCAAGTACTCTGTTAAATCACGACCAGCAAGATCCAACCGAAGAATTGCATGGGGAAGAGCATACCCTTCATATATGGGCACTGTGTGACTCACACCATCACCAGAATCAAGCACAATACCTACATAGAACAAACAATTCAAATCATGAGGGAAATAGGGTTATAAGCTAGTCCTAAGGAATCACTATAAAACTCCATGTATTATCATCCTTGTACATTTTTTGTTATTATGCAAGGTGAATGTAATTCAATTAAGCTTGCACAAACAAAACCAATACATATAGGATTTCAAGTTACAACCAGCTAGCCAAAGTTTAAAGACATGTACATCTAAAATTGAAGATTGCAACATTTCATTCAGATTCAAACTTAGTTAACTCAGCATTATTAAGCAATAATTTAAGTGAACTCACAAAATAGTAAAAGTAAAATCATCCACAAAAACAAACCTGTAGTACGTCCACTGGCATACAGAGACAAGACAGCCTGGATTGCAACATACATTGCAGGCACATTGAAAGTCTCAAACATAATCTGGGTCATCTTTTCTCTATTGGCTTTAGGATTGAGTGGAGCCTCAGTAAGAAGCACAGGGTGTTCTTCTGGAGCAACACGAAGCTCATTGTAAAATGTGTGATGCCAAATCTTTTCCATATCGTCCCAGTTACTAACTATACCATGCTCTATAGGATACTTCAACGTGAGGATACCCCTTTTTGACTGAGCTTCATCACCTACATAAGCATCCTTCTGACCCATCCCAACCATTACACCGGTATGACGAGGTCGCCCAATGATACTGGGAAACACGGCCCTAGGAGCATCATCGCCTGCAAAACCAGCCTGCAAATAAACATAGTACAAGACAAACAATACAGTTTAAACAACGTAGACAACAACAATCACGCACGCAACAAGAAATCAATCAACTTTGCAGATCATATTCACAACTGACCTTGACCATTCCAGTTCCATTGTCAACAACAAGAGGTTGAATGTCCTCAGCATCAGCCATCTTTCAAAACCTATGCATACAACAGAAAGAACAAAAAAACAGATCAATTACTACACACACACCGTGATTTCATAATTCCTTCAAACACGAAATTATATATAAAAAAAAAAAAATTCATCATTTTCATGCATATGCAATGTAAATAATTTCAACAAAATTAACAGATCGGAAACATGCATATGAAGGTGTTAATTAAGAAAATCATCTGTATAATTAACAAAATCAACAGATCGCAAAATCACAAAATTAAGCAAACAGAAATAAAATCAAGCAGCTTACAAATCGAAATGAAAAAGAATCAAAAAATCAAATCTAGGTGCATCAAAAAGCAGCTTACAACCAAATTAAGCAAAATATTCAAATCTACAGACTCAAAATTAACAGCTACAGAGTAGATCTAGATCAGTAACAGCAACTAAAGTCAGAAAAATTTCGATCTAGAATTTACCGATCTAGAAACAAAAAAGACCAAGTAAACGTAAAAAATCGCTTTAAAAAAAAAAGCGAATCGAAGAATCGATTATTGAAACGCACCTTGTTAGAAGGAAAAAGCGTTAGGATTTGCAGCGGAGAGCGGTGAAGAAGCGAGGAGTGGGAAGTGTTACGGGAAAGTGTGTCAGAGAGAACAAGGTTTATATATGAAGAGTGAGGTAAATGAGAGTCAAATGAAACTCAAATGCAAATGAATTTGATTGCGTTTGGTTTTCGGATAAACCCCTATCCCGAAAACAAAGGGAAAGAAAATTACAGCTTTTTTTTTTTTTTTTTTGTGTTGGCCTGGATTTGAACTCTGTACCTTGCATATCTTATGCATTGTCCATACCAACTGAGTTAAGCTCACGAGGACAAAGAAAATTACATCTACTACAGTGTGGAAGATACCATTGGAGTAGTAATTTTTTTTTTTTACATAAAATGTTTTATTTTAAGGGTACAGGAAATGTTAGTAGTTACTTTTTTTTTTACAAAGTAGTTACTTGTTATATTAATATTCTTCAAAAAAAATATTATTATTATTTGGTCCAATCAAATTTTATTAATTTGAGTTTGATTAAAAACTCATATTTTTAAGTTAATCCGTACAAACTTAAATATGATGATAAGTTTGTTGGTTTGGGTCGGATGATTGAGTCTATTAGAATTAATTTTTTTAAAATATATCTAAAAGTATAGTATTTTCTGCTTTGTCAAATTTGAACTGTGGATTTTTATAACTCCACCAATTTAAAAAATATAAGTAAATGAATTTTTTAAGGGGTAATTAAATGATATTGTTTTTCATGAAAATTTTAATAATTAAACTAAATTCAACAATTTAAATTTTTCTAAGTGATTCACCCTACACAAGGCGTGCTAGGAATGAAACACCTAAATAGTTTGTACAAAGTTATGGTGCCTAAAACAAAGAAGCGTCATCCAAAAGCTGTAAAACAAAGATGAAATTAAGTGACAACACCCATGCAAAGTAAAGGATGTCGCCACCATTCATGAAAGTTGTAAACAAAAGTACACAATCGTGCTTTCAGCCATAAGAAAGATTGCATCTTTACTTTGTCAATAATAATAGTAGAATCTAAAGTTGTATTGTTGAATACTCAGTTATTTCTTTCCTTTCAAAGAACTCATACACAAGCGAGTCATATCACTTTGAAGAAAGAATGTGTAGATCGTGGCAACTCTGCAGTTTGACCAAACTAAACAAACTTAAACTGAATTGAAACAACTTTAAATCAACAAATAAAACTATTAAACTATATTAACAACAAAAAAAATTAAAAAATACTTTTGAGTTCATATATTTATAAAATGGAATCATAAACTCAATATTGGAAAAGGACTACTACATATTTGAATGAATTGATTCATGTTGTATATGAATTTGAACATATTCAGATAAAAAAATAATTTATATTGGTTTGCGTCATCTAGTTGAATAGATCATCACCATTTTCATGGACACTCTTACTAGTAAAAATGTATACTTTTCAAGGAAAATATTTGTTTGATCATGATAATTTTAACACAATACCGAGGCACACGCCAAAATATATTTGATTATTTAAATATGTATAATTATTTTTTCTACCTTTTTAAAATATGTGAATGTAATTCATTATCATGTTCAAGTAGTTGTGACTATTCAAAAGAGTTTTCATTTTCCTTTAAAAAAACAAGAGTTTTCACTTTATGAAACCAAACAGCGGATAGTAAACACTTGTGACATTTTTCTTCTGAGCAAACCGAATATTTGGACTGATTAAGGGATCCACGGAAATTCTCAGCCGTCGATTCCTTTTGGAGGGTGCTTTCCATCTGCTGCCACATCACCATAGACGGCTATGATGTTCTTGTGGGCCCTACTAGTGCCGACCAATTCTCGAAAGTGTTGCTGTCCCTATTGGATCCACCTCCTCTCTATCAATTGATCTACCAAACAATCAATGCTCCCATGGAATTATTAATATTGAAAATTTGATTTTTTTTTTAAACAGATGCAGATAGCATCGATTCATTAAACAAAAAAGAGTACAAGATAGAAAATGGGACTATACCAAGACCTTTTCAAAAGGTGTTAAAATTGTAAATGAGCATATCCAACCTATTCCTAATGTACTCTCTCCTAATGAAATCAAGGATAGTTTCTGACCAAAATAACTCAAGAAGGAAAAGAGAGAACTAGGTTTGCAAGGCTATCAGCACAAGTATTCTCTTCCCTATAGATGTGAGATACAATTAATCTCATACTTCTAAGTCTAAATAAGCAATTTTGCCATCTGTTTTTGAGGCACCAGGGTACCACTAAATTTGACTTGGATGCCAAGTTAACAAGCTGAGAGTCTGATTCCAGCCAAATATTTCGAAAACCTTTGTGATAAGCTATTTCAATTGCAATCATGGCAGCCACTAATTCAGCATGAAGAGCGTCTTTATTGCCAAGGAATTGAGAAAAGCAACCTATGCACTCACCTTCATAATTTCTAAAAATGCCACCTGCAGAAAATTTGAAATATAGTTTAAGCGTGTGTTCGGTTGTGCAAACGAGATAATTGATTTTGATAAAATTGATAACGTAGAATTGATTATGGATAAAAATAATCTTGACTAAGGATAATTTGTAAATGATTTGAACTATAAATTTACGTGTAAAAATCAATATTAAAAGCAAAAGTTTGTTGAAAAGAAATATTAAAATTAAAAGTTATAAATCATAACTTTAAGTGAAATCAATTTTAAAAGCATAATCAATTCCACTTGACAACAATAAACTCTTAAAAAATCAATTCTGACCAATTTATATGTGAAACTAAGCATACACATGTTAGCAGGAAAAATCGGATTAATGTGTTAAGAAATTCAACAAACGGGGATGGAAAAAGACCGCAGGAAAAGAAAAATAATAAGAAAAATGAAAAGTGGAAGGAATAACAAAAGCATTGAATTTAAAAAATGTGTTTCCAAGTTCCACTCAAAAACAAAACCAAAGTACGGGGTAAAATTACTACAATTCTTAAAGATAAATAAATTTGAAGAAAGTCATATGAGTTTAATTTAATTGGTATAAATATTGAATGATATATGCATGGTCGGAGTTTGAATCCAAACACCTTACTTATTCTTCTAAGAAGAAGAATATATACTATATAGCCACTAAAACACTTGACAAAAAAAGTAAACTAAGGGAAAAAAAATACTAAGGAATATTGTTGAAAAAGGTCATGGCATTTAGGTTTAGGTTTTATTTTACATTATTCCTTGATAAATTGAAAGTAGTTTACCTCTATTAAAGAAAAAAAAAATCAATTTCCTTCATCTTTATTCTTATAATCAATTATCATTATCATCTCAAAAACATCTAACTTTTTCATCTACTTTATTCAATGTGTAATATTCATCTCCTTCATTTAGGGATGACAATTGAACTCAGACCCGATGGATACCCGAATGGGTAGGGTAAAACCTGCTTTCACGGGTCAGGACTTGGGTCCGGGTATTACCCGCAAATTTAAATGAGTATGGTATGGGTAAGGGTACTATACTGCTCAGCCTTGCAACCCGCATATACATATTTATATAATATGATAAATAATTTATTTATTTAGCTATTTAAGTATAAGCCTAAACCTAATTAAAAACTATTTGATACAATAATTAACCCCTCTTGTCGGTATAGAATTACTGAAGAATGTTTTGCATGTTTTTTATTTTGTTAAATACTAAAATTTGTACTATTTTTTTAGTTATTTGAATTTTTTAACAATAGTTTTATTTCAATTGTGATATTTTCTGAAGATTTGCAAATAACAAATGACCATTGAATGTGTTTGAAGCCATGACCAACGTAGCCGGTACCATTTAGATCAACAAAAAATAGAAACGATGTTGTATCCAAGGGAGATTTACTGTCATGAAGATCATATTAACAGTAATATGATAAACTCGAGAATATATTCTCTAGCTTATCATATTATATTCTCGGGTTTATCATATCATTGTGAATCTGATACAAAAACAATTTTATCTTTTGAAAGACGCATATGTGATTCCTCATGCTTGGCCAAGAACATTGTCATCTGCAGGTTTAGAGATCGATATTAAAGAATTATGACAGCAACCTTATTTTCAAGTTTGAAACAAAAGTGTATGATCAGTGTCTATATATACACACGCTTGCTACAACCTGGGCCTTATTGGTGTTTTTTCTTTCCTCATTTTGCTAGTTTATTTTCTATGCTGTTTCTTTTTCTCCCTCATGTTTGCTATACTTCCTCCGTCTCGCAATAATTGTCTCTTTATCATTTTTTCGTTTTCTTAAAATAATTATCACTTTATAATACCAATGCAACATTTATTATTATTTTTTATTATTATATTCTTATTTATTGAATTTCATCCAACTTAACTACTCCACTAACTACAATTAGTAAGGGTGTTTTTGTAAACGACTCTAATTTTTACCATCAAAATCAACACAATTAATCATTTCTTTAATAATCGTGCATAAACATTAAACGACTATTATTTAAAGACAGAGGGAGTAATATACAATTTCGATCATATAATCTTAACTGTTTTAGTTCAGAAATATAATTTGTGTGAATTAGTTAATACCTTTGTTTTTGAAAAATTAAAGAATTAGAATTGATTTAAACATGCATCAAAATAAATTAAGAGCAAAATATTTAATGGAGGCAAATGAAACAACATGAATTAAAAATACAGTAAAAAAAGTTGCACCGGTGTTCAAATGTTACACCAATTTGACCCCTTATTTCTATTTCAAGATTCATATTGGTTGCTTAACACAAAAAATGTGCATATTAGTTCTTTAAATTGATTAAATGGTGTTACGTTAGTCCTTTCCATCCATTCCGTTAGTTAAAGTAAAAATTAAAAGTTGAAACCATGTGGCATTAATGTGGCTTCTGAGATACAAATGAGACTAATAGGAAAACGAAAGTACTCATAAGCATTTTTATCTTTCAAAATCAATGGTTGATTAAAACGATGGTGGAAGAATATTAATTCGCTGGCTTCCTAAAGAATTGTAGCTGTTTTTTTGTTTGTTGTATTCCAGCGTTCAATAGTATGGTTGTCTGATATTCGTTTTTCTTCTCCGTTTTTAGGGTTTTTAAATGGTTTATTGTTTGTGAACATTTTTAAGATGAAAGGCAACACAGTATATTGCATTTCTTGCAACTGATTTGAATATAATGTGTGCCTTAGTTTTTTTTGTTGTTTTAGGGTTTAGGTTTTACAATGGATGGAAGGTTTCATCTCATGATTCATTTTGGAAGGGGTTTCTTAGAGGAACAGTGGTTTAAATACGAAGGGTTATAATCAATAGGTTTGATCTTGATAAATTGAGCTTATAAGATGTAAGGTATTTTGAAAGAACTCAGCTGTAAGAAACTTGAGTAAATGTGCTATAGGGATCCAACATTTGGTTTGATACTATTGACTAATGATAAAGGTGTTGACGAAAAGGTGGATTTAGAAATAGTTGTTTGATGGTGGAAAATGGAAATCTTTGTAGAACATCCCTGTCACAACCTAAATTTTTGTAGGGACCTATAATTGAAGAACTTGTTGCTGTTGTTAATTTTGCAGACCAACATGAAGCTAGTGGATAACAAGTTACAGAAGAGGAACATATTGTTGCTGAAGAAAGACTTGCAGTGCAAGATGATACTTATTTAAATGTTAAGGTGAATGTTATGATGATAGTCAAGATGAAATTTGCAATAAAGATAACACAATGGACATAGACTGTAACTAGCATTTCAGTAAGACCTACAATTGGCGCACTTAATTCTTTTTGTATTAGTTTATCTTTTCTGTTGCTCCTTATTCTTTGGTTGCAATAAAAACTATATAAATAAAATACAATGATCTATATGAAGTAATGATAAAGAAATCATATTTTGATCTTCTAGCTTAAACGGGCCATATTGCCCTTCTTTTGAATGTTTTTTTGTTTTTGTTTTTGAGAAAAGCCATTCTTTTGAATGTTCATTTTAGATTATGATACCTCGAGTATTATTTTATCCAATGATGTTAGAGGCAGTAGGTTATGTATCTGAATTTGCATAATATTTTTTGGGTCATGCTAACCGGTGCTTTCGGGGCACTGGTTAAGCATACAAAAAAAGGAATTTATTACCATAAAAGGAAACTTTGTTGACTTATTTATGGATTAATTACACAGTTTTCAATGCAATAATTACTATATAATTTCCCTTTTTAGT
>Ga0315914_1011994_pt1 | contig 10153 bp, 13 predicted proteins | sample MpolenodulesMG_FD_203920 | JGI IMG/M metagenome (GOLD analysis project Ga0315914, IMG submission 203920) | Medicago polymorpha root nodule microbial communities from Los Angeles, California, United States - elongated nodules | ecosystem: Host-associated > Plants > Roots > Nodule | place: USA... | reverse complement strand
AAAAAAAATGTTTGAATAGTAATTATATATTATGTGTATATGTTAAATTTTATACCATATACAATCTTTGTTAAATAAATTAAGTATATATTAATATAATAATAATTTTACTCCCTTAAAAAAAATTCTTTTACTACCTTTGTCTTTGTCATTGAATATATTAACTTTTCCTTTCTTTCTAAATAATCAAACACCTATTTTGATCCTCGGATGTGTGGGACATTGTCACTATAGTTTTTAAACATATCAAAATTGCAATATGATTTATAGTGACCCTTTTGCAGGTAATTTTACGAACTAAATTGAACAACTAAAAAAAAAGTTTCAAAGACTAAATTAAATTTCTAAAAACAAATCTGATAATTAACTGAGTAATAAAATAGACACTTGTGAATTTATATGCAATTTTGATACATCCGAAAGTCAATACAACAACGGAGTACACATTGAAGGATCAAAAGTTTGAACCCCTGATCTAGGGTACTGACCGCTAGTACTAGTATAAAAGAAAGTAAAAATATATTTGACAAAAAAAATGCAAACTATGTTCCAAAAAAAAAATGTTTGACTTTTTATATTTGAAAATTTATTATCATTGTATTTTGCTCTCGTGCACATTAGCTTTTTCCCGTTTGAAAACTCTTATATGCACACTTTTTAATTGTTATAAATAAGGTATCATGTAAAACCCAAAAGATCCGAAAAAAGGGAATTATAATAAATATTGATTTGACTGCTTTACTTTTGAAAACGCTTATACGTCCAATTTTATTTTATTTTTTTGCTATAAATAAGGTCTTTCTGCAAAATCAATAACATCACAAAAAGATAATTTTAATAGAAATTGATAAAAGTGACAAATTGAAAAGGAGTCATGGAAGTAAGCATGAAAAGAAATGCCCTTGTGATGATGTTAATGATTATTTTAGTTGCAACACAAGTTGAATGCATCACTCCATCTCCAAAGTTTCCTCCAATCAAGCTTGTACAACCATTTTGTGAATGGAAGTGTGATGGAATATGTCTCAATCACAAATTTGGACGTGATTTTGATGAGTGTGTAAGATATTGTAGGAAACACAAATGTTAGGCGCAGGTAAAAACAAAAATTATGCAATGATATTCGGATTTACTCTCTTTTCATCTTTTATATATTGTATATTCTTTTTAGCAAATCTAAATATTAATATATATTTGTTTTTACTTTGTAGGAGCTCGTGCAGTGAATACAAAAAATGATTCAAGCTTTGAATAGTTGCAACAATAATAAATAAATAGTGTTTATTTAAAATATGTGAGACTCTACAAAAATGTACTCAGATCGTAGACATTTGTGTCAAATAAATACGTTTTAATTCAAAATATCTGTTACCGATTGATTATTTTGTTTGAAAATGATTTGCATTGAGACCTCCTATGATACCAATAAGTCTAATGTTCGATGACAATTAAATTGCTCATAGAAAAATAAAATCCGCAATAATTTTGACATCTTTGCAATAACTCCCATTTAAATCCCCAATCATTCTGTTAAAACTTAACATGCTCACATTTGGGGGAAAAAAAATCCGTAAGGATTGTATCAATTTGATGAGAAACATATGACTTATGTCTAGAGCTGTCAAATGGGCCGGCCCGGCCCAGCTCGCCTCAGCCCGGTGGGTTAGCTCATATAAATGGGTTTGAGTTGGTCGGCCCACTTGATTCATGGGTTACAAAAATTGAGCCCAGCCCAATTAGTAGTGGGCTACACAGTTCGATGGGTCAGTGTGACCCATATTTCAAAATGTAATATTTTGCTTTTTTCGAAAAAAAATCGATGGAATGAACAATAAAGCTACATATCACATATTTTTTTAATAGAAACATATTAAATAAATTATTATATATCAAATAAATCACATGTCTTCGTAAACTTAGTTAAATTATATATAAAACGTCTATTAAATCAACATCCATAAGGATAAATAACACAAAAGAATCAATGCAAAAGTAGATTATTTGTCATAACTAACAAAATGAACCTTGAAGACAACAAAATTCAATATTACATAATAAAATAATTCAGTCTTATCTAATAAAACTATTTATAAACTATTTAATTTTTTTTAAAGGGCCAGCCCGCAAGCTTGACGGCCCAACCCAGGCTGGCCCATCTAAAATGTAGGCCCGATGGGCTGACCTAAAAAGATAGGGTCGTTTTTTCATGCCTGTTTTACGGCCCAGCCCACACTAAAATAGAGGGCCGAAGGGCCAGCCCGGTGGACCATGCCCATTTTGATAGCTCTACTTATGTCCTCGTAAGCTTAACTCAGTTGGTATGGACAATGCATAATATATGCAAGGTCCGGGGTTCAAACCCCAGCCACCCCCCAAAAAAAAAAACATATGACTTATATTAATTTTCATATATCAGATGTAAAAGGTGACAACACCAGTGATATGACTTTCAGTGTGGCTTATAACTTATAAGGCTTCCAAGGATTCAAAGAATAACAAGGAGTTATGCGCTTGTGTTCAATTTGTATTATGCTCAGTTCAGAGCTGTCAAACCGGACGGCCCGGCCCGTTAAGAGTTTTCAGTGAAAAACGGGCTTGAAATATGCTACCCGAGCCCGACCCTACACGGGTCGCGGCTAAACGGGCCGGCCCGTATTAAAAATTACATTTTTAAAAAAAATAAAAAGTACTATAAAATACTCCTATAATTTTTTTTATAAATAATATTTTAATATGTTTAAATATTGTCTAGCACAAAAATAAATTGTAAACATTTTTGTACAAACTTCGTAAACTAAAACGGCGAGGAAAACAATTTTAAATAAATTAGATACGTTATGGTTATAGATATTTATAGATTCGATCTTTAAAATTATAAATAACGAAACAAATAAATATAATTTTATATTACATTTATATTTGTGTTAACTCATTGAATTTTCACATTTATTTTTTACTTTATAATCAACTAAGTAAAGAATATTTTGAAAAATATATATAATTTATAGGATTTTTTTTTGTTATGCGGGCTAACGGGCTACCCGCGGCCTGTTCGGGTTAGCCCTAACGGGTACCGGGCTTTTTAGGGCCGGGCTAAAAAACCTATTCAAATTCAGGCTCAATATTTAAGGCCCAAGTCCTATAATTAATCGGGCTAAACGGGCTGGCCCTTACGGCCCGGTCCGTTTTGACAGCTCTAGCTCAGTTGTTCATGGACTAAAAAGCCCTATTCAAATTCGGGCTCAATATTTAAGGCCCAAACCCTATAATTAATCGGGTTAAACGGGTCGGCTCTTACGGCACGGCCCATTTTGATAGCTCTAGCTAAGTTGTTCATGGACTCAAAAACTCCGTCAAGGAAGCACCGAACAAAATACGCATTAGGCCTCTCGTTTGGTGAGTTTATCATCCCATGCTCATGAAGACAGTATACTTTTTACTGATCTCCCTCAATTGGACTGGCTTTCCATCCTTGTAATGTTTGGCTATTGTATCCTTCTTCTTTTCAAGCCTAATTTTAACGAAAAGACGATAGGTTATACTAGTAACAATTATATACCCACATGTATTCTTGAGCTGCATGTTAATTAAAGCTAGATGTGACCCAAGCAACAAGCTAGATATACTATTTGATGCTACAAAAGCAAATACCATTACCACTATGCTTGGTTCTCGCGATCTTTGGAATCACATTCCTTATGACAGTTAATTATGCTACAATGTGTTTTTCCTTTTGTCATTATTAAAATATTGCATATCCTGTATTGAACTTGTGCATTCTGCCAAATATAATAAACCTAATAGTATGATATTCTCTAATAACAAATTTTGTGCTTTAAGGGTTTCAAAATGTTTTGCTTTCTGTTATGGATTACCACGACATGCGATTTCATATTTAGGGAATAACAATGTGAATCATTTCATATTGTATTAAGATTGCTTAAAATAAACAGTTTATTTCAACCATACCAACAAGTAGATATTCAAAAGAACTAAACCATAACAATAGTAAATTAAGCATATTATGAAAATCAAGATACACCGATCAAGTACAGGAAATGAAATATCAAAATAAAATAAGTCCATGATCAAATTAAGTCACTGTTAGCCTTGTGATTCTACACAAATTAAGAAGTCAAGAGGAGTTTACAAGCACAAGGGATTCACTCTGGGCATTGATTATGGGGAACATATACCCGATGAAGTTCCCCCAAATCTTGTACTGTTTTTAAGTTCACTTTCCTTGAAGTTAACTCAAATTCACCAACGGTTGAACAATTGTTGTCTCTCCTCTGAAGCTCCTGAGTAACCGCAATCAGAGTGGGAAATCTTGAAGGTTCAACCAAATACATGAAAAACTGAGGACAAATATGTGACTTTATAGCTCTACATGCCTCAGTAATATCATTTACCTTTTTTGAAACTCTAGGGTCAAAGAAAACAGCTGATTTTTGCAAAATGAATACTAATTAAGCCAACACATTACACAAATACTGACACACACTATCAATTTCTTCATCACTTTCAGCCGAATTAATACTTTTCTTCATGATGAATCTAACTGTATCTTGACAGTTGACACAATCTTGAACAAGAACCAAGATTAGTCCTGATTGCATTAGCTTTCTTGAAATCAAACGGAACATCGATATTGTTGTGAATTCGGACTCAAATCTCACACCAATACAAATTATGATGTGTGGAGTAAAGGAAAATAGTAACCAATATCAAAGTAAACACAAGCAATAACAACAATAACAGCACCTAGATCTAATCTAGGAATCAAAGTAAAAAGCACAAAACCACAACCAAAAGATAAAGGGAGAAGAGAAACAAAACACACCAAGAAATGTTCACTCAGTTCGGTCCAGCTAGACCTACTCTGGGGGAGAGATTGATCTCTCCAATCCACTATCAATGAGTTCTTACAAAGAGATACAAATGGGTTATAAGAAATTAGCTTCATCAAGCTCACAAAGAACAACCCTAATTTCTACCCATTTTCTCAATCTCACCAATGAACAAGATACTCAATGATTTTCACTCATCCAAGGTGTTTACAATGTTTCCCAACCCAAGATAACTCTAATCAAAGTCCCTAAACCATAAAGTTACCTCCTTTGATTTCCAAAGTTTTCTTCTCTTGAAGTTCTCTCTCCGCACACTTCAAAAAATGAGCTGAAACACTTAAATAGTACACAGTGACAGACAAAATCGTGTCGCGCCTATGAAAATCGCGTCACGGTTGAAGCGTACGACCCAAGGTACGACAACCTTATCCAGCAATCGCGTCACGCCTGTACAAATCGTGCCACGATTTTGCCTTCAGCAGGAACCATACGTTCTACTAACAAAATCGTGTCACGCCACTCATAATCGTGTCACGATTATGAGTTTTCTCAAAATCTCAAATTGAAGGCATAAACAACATTCTCCACCTTGACTTCAAATTGATGATGATGTCACTTTAACCATCAACCATCAATCCCCATTTTCTTTTCCTTGCATCCAACTACACCAAGTAGCTCCACAAGTCTACACCAAATTCTCTTCAACCACGGAACGTCTTCCGCTTCCTTGAAGATCACATGCTCACAACTAGAGCATAAACACCCAAGGCCTCCATAGTCGTACCATTCTTCGTGTCACCTACTCCACCTCAAGTTGAGCTTTCTCTACCTCAACTTTCAAATGCGTACACACACTATGCCTCCACCTTGCAACTCCACCTCAAAGGTTGATCACAAGTATTCTTCACACCGTCTCTCCAGGCTAACCTTGAGTATTCTACCCACCGCCTCTCCAGGCTGATGTTGAGTGTTTAACGTTTCTCCAGACGATCACCGCTCTACAAGGCATCAATACCAAGGTGAGAGACCTCACCTTCCTCATCTTCCCAACAACTCACAACTAAAGCACCTGCATCCTCATACTCCTCGGACACAACTTGCGCGGAGTTCTCATTGTCCTCCGGACAATCGCTCTTGAAGTGACCAAACTTGTGACACTTAAAGCACTTATAATTTTCCTTGTTACCGCTTTTTGAGCTTCCTCGGTTACTTCTACCTCCACCATTTCCTCTTGAAACACTAAGGCCTTCACTGTTTTCGTCCGTTCTCAAGTCCTTCGACTTGGTCAACTCCTTGGTTCTTAAAGCCACTTGAACTTCTTCCAAGCTGACAGTGCCTTCTTTGCCATAGAGCATGATATCCTTGAAGGATTCAAATGATCTCGGTAGAGCACACAACAAGAGTATAGCTTTGAATTCGTCCTCAAGTTTCACCTCAATGTTCTCCAAATCATCAAGGATTTTGTTGAACTCCGTCAATTGCTCCATCAGGGTCTTTGACTCCACCATCTTGAATGAGTAGAGTTATTGCTTAAGGAATTGCCTATGAGGCAAAGACTTGGTCATGTACAATGACTCCAACTTTGACCACATAGACGTCGCGGTAGGTTCCTTCGCGACATCCCTCAAAACTTTGTCACCGTGGCACAAGACAATGGCACTCCTAGCCTTGTCCACCATCTCGGTTTTCTCCGCTTGTGACATGATTACCGCTAACACACCTTCACCCTTCAAAGCTTTCTCACATTTTTGTTGTATCAACACCGCTTGCATCTTCACCTTCCATAACCCAAAATAGTTACTTCCGGTGAACTTCTCAATATCCCACTTTGAACCCATGGTACTCACTAAACCAATTCACTCCTATGCCCCACGGTGGGCGCCAATTGTTGTGAATTCGGACTCAAAATCTCACACCAATACAAACTATGATGTGTGGAGTAAAGGAAAGTAGTAACCAGTATCAAAGTAAACACAAGCAATAACAACAATAGCAGCACCTAGATCTAATCTAGGAATCAAAGGGAAAAGCACAAAACCACAAGCAAAAGATAAAGGGAGAAGAGAAACAAAACACACCAAGAAATGTTCACCCAGTTCGGTCCAATTAGACCTACTCTGGGAGAGAGATTGATCTCTCCAATCCACTATCAATGAGTTCTTACAAAGTGATACAAATGAGTTACAAGAAATTAGCTTTAACAAGCTCACAAAGAACAACCCTAATTTCTACCCATTTTCCCAATCTCACCAATGAACAAGACACTCAATGATTTTCGCTCACCCGAGGTGTTTACAATGTTTCCTAACCCAAGAGAACTCTAATCAAAGTCCCTAAACCCTAAAGTTACCTCCTTTGATTTCCCAAGTTTTTTTTCTCTTGAAGTTCTCTCTCCTCACACTTCAAAAAATGAGCTGAAACACTTAAATAGTACATAGTGACAGACAAAATCGTGCCGCGCCTATGAAAATCGCGTCACGGTTGAAGCGTACGACCCAAGGTACGACAACCTTATCCAGCAATCGCGTCACGCTTGTACAAATCGTGCCACGATTTTGCCTTCAGCATGAACCATACGTTCTGCCAACAAAATCGTGTCACGCCACTCATAATCGTGTCACGATTATGAGTTTTCTCATAATCTCAAATTGAAGGCATAAACAACAAATATGATCATCATCTTCAGGGTCACACCCTTCTATCTCTTTCAATTCACTAATAAAGTTACTCATAAACATATTATATTAAGTCACCTCATCAGAAAAATTATTGAAAGGCATAATTGAAGTTTTTCACATTTATCATGGTATCAGAGTTGGTTGAAATTGAAAGGAAAAATTGCTTATACGCGTCGGCACAATTTGCATAAGATAAGGAAGATGATATAGTATAAGAAGAAGTACTTGAAAATGAACTTCATTTGGACTAGATACAAACTAACTCAGCTGTTGGACAACAAAAGTGATGTCAGTTCTTGTGGTAGTGAGGTAGAGTAGTCGACCTATGAGTCGTCGATAAGCAGATGGATCATTATAAGGAGGAGACTCGGAATCATATGCAACTTGAGAGATGGGTCATAGGGAGTAAAAGACGATTTTGCTGCCAAATTACCACTGTCTTGCAATAATTGTTTGATTGTACCTTCCACAATTTGTACAATATCTAGTAGAACTCTGACCTCTCCTGAAATTTCCACAGTAATGAGAAAATCATTCTCCCCATTTCTCTTCTTTCTTAATGAAGTTTTCACATTTATCAATAATAATACAACACCCAAAGCATACAAGAATGTAAGGCCAATCCATTTCTTCAGCGTTGCTTCCGAGTCCATAATGCCCGTCGCATAACATTGATCATACACTAGTGGATAACTCTTTGTTGTCCAGTGACTTTGCTGCATCGTATACTTTATAATACTTAATACATCATACCTCTTTGATATCTTATATAAAGAATCTGTGAAGCCTTAAGATTTTGATTTGAGAGGGTTTTACAAATGGCAATGACCAATCTTCATCTTTGGGATATTTGGCCTTGAATTGACACATCGCAACGTTGAGAAGGTTGGGAGTGATTTTGCTAGCCTTTGAAGTTGGGATGATTTTATTCTCCATTATGGAAGTGGGTGACTGATTTTGTTTGCACAGTGCAAGAAAGAAGAAAGATTGGAGGAAGAAGAAAAGTGGTTGTGGAATATGGCAACAACTCTCACCATTTAGGTTTCAAACAATTTTGTAGATTGGTAATAAGACCTAAAACCACACTTACCTCTCTTGGTATCTTGTGAATAACATCTAGATCGAGGATGGAAGCGTGCAGGACCGCCCTGTTTAGATCTGCCCCGCTTCCCATTTAAAAACAGGCTGTCTGAGTCAATTTACGTGACTCAGTCTAAAATCTCATCTTACCCCATTTAGTGGCACGCTGACGAGTTGGAGGACATGCCCGTCAAAGAAAAAACCTTTTTTTATTATTATAAATTTGTTGTTATAAATTAAACTATGCTCTAGCAAAAATTGGCAGGAAATAAATTTGTGGTAAAATCAAGCCTACCGGACAATTCCAACACCTTAAACAAATTCCACGTCATAATTAATAGATGGAATGCCACTATTATAAGATTAAACAAGTCTGTAATGATTCAAATAAAACAAATCCTCCAACATAAAACGAATCAAAAAATTAATCCAACAATCAAAATAAACTCAAAAGCATAAAATAAATCTATTACATAATTATTCAAGTAAGTCAATCAAACAAGTAGATCAACCCCAAAAGTAGTGGGCTAAATAGACCAGCACGCCTCGCCCCATTTTTCGATACATAATTTTTATTTTTGTTATAGAAACATGTACTCTTTTTTTTGAGCAAGTAGTAACATGTACCCTAATTATAATTAGTCTTGTTCATTAATCAATTTGGAACATGACATGAGGTAACCCAAATGATAACCCAATCCTAGTTCTTGTGTCCTACCCCATCCCTTTTTTTGATTTTTTGATCGGATCAGATCTGACCCATAGCTTATGCGCTGTGATGGGTTAAAGCACATGGTCGTGTTTTATACAATCCTATAAGAACTACTCCCTCCATTTACTATTACAAACAAGAAAAAAAATTAGAGAGAGTACACCCACAATAATTTAAAACCTATTAGCGGGGATGGAACCAAGTATACGTGATTTGGGGCTGTAGCCACCCCCAATGTATCATGTAATACTTGAAATATATGTATATGAAACAGGTTTCGCCACTCCAGATTAATTAACAAGCATATGAAAGAAACAAAAAACATATGTAACCCACTTTCTTTTTAGAACCTGTACACAATTTATTATGTGATTCACGAGTAATATTTTGTAATAGCCCTAACCTTTGTAACATGATATTTCATCCTTAATGTTAATATTTTTTTTGGAAGACTAATATTAATATTTAACTTGCTGCATTTTTTAGAAAAAAAAGTAAAAATTAAAGATGTTGATATTATTAGTTAGGCTTAATTGCAGTTTTAGCCCCCTAACTTTTCCAAAGTTGCGATTTTGGCCCCCTAAGAAAAAAAACTACAAAACAGCCCCCTAAGTTTTGCAACTGTAGCAGTTTTGGCCTCCAAAGCTGATATTGACTCGGTCTATGCTGACGTGGCACCCTAAGTGAGGTGCCACGTGTTATTTTTTTTTGCCTTGGGGGGCCAAAACTGCTACAGTTACAAAACTTAGGGGGCTGTTTTGTAGTTTTTTTTCTTAGGGGGCCAAAATCGCAACTTTGAGAAAGTTAGGGGGCTAAAACTGCAATTAAACCTA
>Ga0315914_1011992_pt1 | contig 10154 bp, 4 predicted proteins | sample MpolenodulesMG_FD_203920 | JGI IMG/M metagenome (GOLD analysis project Ga0315914, IMG submission 203920) | Medicago polymorpha root nodule microbial communities from Los Angeles, California, United States - elongated nodules | ecosystem: Host-associated > Plants > Roots > Nodule | place: USA... | reverse complement strand
TCTAACACAAATGAGTAGTTTTGGCTCCAACATACTTATATACTCCCTCGGTGCAATTACCAAAATGCCCTTCGTCTTTAACGTGTTTACACCGACACTGATAATTCATCCTGAGTCTGACTGATATCATTTGAGAAACATTCTCCGTCGTACTTGTTTTCCATGAGCATTCGTTCTCTGGCATGTTTGACTGGTAATATTCCAATAATCGTCGAGTGGGATATTACATATTGTCAAGGCATATAACAATTATTTTTGAACTCAACATATTTTAGTTTGCTTGCATATAAAATTAAGATAAAATAATGATAATTTATTGTTTATTCTAATAATAATTAGTAACATCATAACATAAATTTATAAATGACATGTTATGTAAAAGAAACATTGTTATGACTGCGATAAAAGAATATCTTTAAAAACTACATTTCTCGTAAAGTCTTCATCTTCTCCTTCTATTTTCCCTTTATTTAATAATTAAAAAAAAAACCATGGTTCTCTTTATATAAAAAAAAACACGCTATCATAGTTTGTATAAACAATTATAAACCAGCAAAGTCAAATAATCCTTAAAATTAATCATAAACAATTTGAATCATAATCACTTATAAACCAGCAAAGTCAAATATAATCCATAAAATTAATTGACTTTGATTAGTTGTAACATGGAAGAAAATGAAAAAAAACTTGCAGGTTAATTCTGAATTCTGATGCAGAGGGCTGGGAGAGGTTGAGAAAAACTAAACAATGCGGAAACGAACTATTAATTGTGAGAACCTTACTTATTAATATTTAATATAGTGCTAAAAAATCTTTTTCTAAAATATTTTTGAGTCCTAATCTTTGTTTAGAGGATTTAAAGTCTAATCTTTAACATTATTTTTTGCTCACATTTGTTACTAATCTTTTTTCAAAAGATTTAAAGTCCAATCTTTAACATTATTTTTTGCTCACGTTTGTTACTAATCTTTGTTTTTAGAGTATTTAAAGTCCAATCTTTAACAATATTTTTTTCTCACATTTGTTATCAATCTTTTTTTTAGAGGATTTAAAGTCCAATCTTTAACATTATTTTTTGCTCACGTTTGTGACTAATATTTTTTTAGAGGATTTAAAGTCCAATCTTTACCATTATTTTTTGATCACGTTTGTTACAATTGATCAAAGGCTAAGGAAGAGTAACTTATATTAATAAAATAATATGGAAATACTGTTTGTTGTTGAAGTAATAAAATAATATGAAAATACTGTTTTTTGTGGAAGGGATATGAAAATACTTGGTAATCTTTGTCGGTTGTATTGAGGGGAACAACACATATGTACAACATAAAATCGGTTGATAAAAAAGTGACATGAATTTTTGTTTTGTGCTAATTTTTTGTGAGTTTGATATGTCGTTAACGGAGGTAAAAGATGGTTAACGGAAACGATTAGTGACATGAATTAGTAATCCACGTATTATTTTATAATTGGCTAACAGTAAGAACAGTTCATAAGGAATTGTGTGTAAGTTTTCTCTTTAAATTAAATTCATTCTTATCTATTTGTTACATGTGTAATTTGTATTTAAAATTAAAATTAAAAATTAAGGGTATTTTTGAAAAGAAAAGTCCAACCAAAAGTATGCTAAAAGGGTTAGTCTTCTTTATATATAACACACAGATAATAAAAAAAACATTAATTGTATTGATATACTAATACCAATTCTTACAAGCATGTCAAACTACAAAATAGTTAAAAATATTGATACAACCTAGTGGCGGCTGTATCAGAATTTTGCACTCTTCGAGCGAGTGTTCCAATCTTCATTATTCTACAAAATAGTTAAATTGGACCATATCATCTTCGTCAAGATATAATCGGCTTCTAATCTTCCTATGTTCCATCTTCATTATTGTCTAAACCTATAGAATTTGTTTGTCCAAGGCTACTAGAAGCATTTTGAACATAAAGAATCTTCACGTCATAAAATGATATAATCAAAGAGCCAAATAGGCTATAACACAAGTAAGATTTATCTCATGTCTCAATGGAAACATTAGTCATGACCCTGATTATTCCCTAGAAGTTGTTTCTTTTATCGTCTTAGTTTGATCATATTTGATACATAGGAAAGAGATAGGAGTGATTTAACAAGATCTCCAATTGAAAATAACCAACTAATAAGTAAAAGAAGAATCGTGGTACCTAGATGCAAATATTCAAGTCCTTACTTACCTTTTTAATGAAGATATAATGCAAAGAGGGAAAACTAACTTCTAGTAAATTCAGAGAGCAATTTAGAAACCATTGAAACATGATTTTCATGTATATTCAATGGGACCAAAATGGTAGTTTTACTGAAGAAAACCATGTCCCCACATTGCTCAATTCCAAAGGTAATGAAAACAAACCTTTTACTGAATGTAAAATCCCATCAACATCAGTACCTAATGTTGTAAACAGAAATGAGAGATCAAATCAAGAAAAGAGTCGTAATGAAACATAATATCAAAGATGAGACACTTCTGTTGGAACAAAATAAGTTTTAACAATGCCTTTAGAGTCTTCTTCAAAAAAAAAAAATGTCTTTAGAGTTTTGATGATAACAAAGTATTAAAAGATAAATTGGATATGCTAATATTTGTTCAAGTGTGCAGGACCATAAACAAAAAATTTCAAATGTCACAATCATGTATTGGTTCTGAAAGAACAAATGTTGAGCAAAGAATTTTCAAGAGAAGTTAAGTATCCAACCAGAATTTGGAGTAGACAGACTCTGAAGGCAAGGTGGAAGTTGGAATACTCAGACTCCGGAAGCCAGACTTTGGATAGTTGAAGACTAAAAGTGAATAAGTCTCTGCAAGTTCAAGCTATGGATGTTCTGAATTTTCAAAGAGTCAATATATGTCATTATTAGTGAAGGACAACAATACGACCTTATCTCCAACATCCCATGTGCATTTGTACGAAGCTACAATTGTGTCGCTTTGGAAAAGAACGGATAATTCCTCATCAAGGAAAGGATTCAAATTCATTCCTTCATAGGATATTAATCAAATCAAGCAACAAATCAGTGATGTTTGAGCAAGCTTCTCTAACAACTCTAATGATGCGTTGACACTCTTCAACGTCTCTTTTCTTGTCAACCTCTATATAAAGATTGAAGACTTGAAGAAGTAACAAGACTCTGAAATTATTAAAAGTGTCATTACTCTGTCAAACTGAAATACGCATCAAACACTTAGAATTTCTTATCAATTTTCACATCTTATAAATTCATAAGTCTTAGAGTTTGAATTGTGTTGTATTTTGTGAACACCTATGATTGTATAACAAGTGTTCAATTTAAACAATATTTCTTTGTAATATTTGTTTGTAACAAGTCTCTTGCTTGTGTGCTTGAGCATTGGAAGTCTCTTGCTTGTGTGCTTGAGCATTTGTAATCTTGTGTAATTATAGTGAAAAATCTATTGTAAGTGACAAAGGGACAAGACTACTTCCGGATTGTGGAAGGAACCAGGATAATTGTTTGTGTCTTTCTCTTCTCTACTCTCTATCTCTTTATATCCGTTGCATTTATTTCTGAACATTGATTGAGATTCTGAGCTCAATCAAATGCGGAACTTTGGACTTTGTTAAAAAGAAGAAAAAATCTAACACAATTCAACGCCCTCCTTCTTGTGTTTTTCTCACCTTCAACTTCCACTACTAAAACAACATAAAACAATGACAAAATGATATTTAAAGTAGTATTCCAAAACAAAACAACAAAAAAAGGAAATAAATGAATATATAACCAACTTGATGATCACATAGATGTTCAAACATAACCCAAAACAAACACATACATAAATTCTACTGATAACGATCATCAAAGCCCTTGCTACCATAACAAACAATAAGATATAAAATTCATCACACTAGAATGATATATATGCCCTTGCTACTATATCTCATATGAGCATCCCATAATTTTTTTAACAAGAATACAGAACTGAAATCCAGTTACCAATGGAAGCTACAAATATACTTTATCTTTCAGCAATCAAATATCTTATATATATAGAATCTAATGTTTCAATATCTACTGCAAAGACAGCTTCTAGACTATTTTGAAAAGTTTAGAGTACCAGATTATGTCATAATGTAGATGTATAATGTGACGAAGATACAACTGACCAAGCCCTAAATCAAGCAATACTCTCCAATGTTCAAAGTGAGTATGGATTTTACGCATAGATTAAGTTCGAAGTGATTAGAGATTGACTAGCTGATGGGTTCAAGAAAGAGGGTTTGAGATATTAGATCTTAGGGATTTTGGGTTTAGTGATGAGTTTGGGATTTTGTTATTGATGAGAAACTATAAGGATTTTGAAATTGATTAGAAACTATTGGGGTTTTCATTTTTTGTTTTATGAAGTCTATACCTATACCCACGGCTTTCTTTCGTGTCCGTATGTATATGACGTCTATATATACGAATTTTATGGCCGTAGCTAAAAACGTGTATATGTAACAATAACTTTGATGTAAAGTGAGAATGAATTTTTAAAGTATGCATTGAAATCAATTTGAATAAACATTTGGTTGCTAAGGTTTGTGGAATATCAGTATAGTTTTGAACACCATAGCTTTTGTGTCTATAGATGATAATATTGATAAACATATGGAAAGCTATATTGCTTAGACGGTCGAGATAAAACATAGAATAAAATTATTTTTAGAGTAAAGAGTGTGCATGTGCACACCATCACCAACGAGTTTATTACAAGTGAAAGTTATTTAACTTTATTCTCCATTTTCTATGTATTTAGCAAATCACATCATTATGCAATAGAGGAATGCTATCAACACACATTTTAACACACATTTTAAAGTCTATATGGGTCTCAGCAAATTATGTGGGACCCATAAAAATTTGGTGGGACCCATGTAAATTTTAACCAATCAAAGAGTGTGTTAAAACGTGTGTTGCTAGCATTCCTCTTCCTTAATATTACTATCAAGGAAATACTTTCATACAAAAATAATTTTTTGATTTAATTATGTTTCATAGGTTGAATTCGAGCTCCGTTAAAAATTTAATCTCATACTATTGAACTATCACCTCTTGTACAACAGAACAATTTTGAGAAATATTTTGCTTACTTGTACAAAATTTCATACAAAGACACTAAAATGTGATTGATACCGTTTTAGAAGATAAAGATACAGTTAATATTTTTTGTGGGAGTATAGATGAAGTGAAAAAAAAACATCACTTAAAAGTTATATTGTTTAAATAAATAAAAAATTTGGTGCTTGCCATTTATATTATTTGGAATTTATCACACCACACATACATCATACGTACGTACGTGCATGCATACATACAAATTGGTGTGGAGGTCCATGTGGTAAGAGACTTAGTCTTTTCTTTCAAGATATTTTTGCATGAACTCTTACCCAACGCATTATTATTACACCCAACCAATAAAAATATGACACATGTTATTAACTTATCTAGAAACCATTGTCGTGAGATGTTTTTAAAAGCATCCTCAACATTAGAATTCATTACGAATAAAAATCATTTCACACCCTTTTAATAGACCACATAGTTGTATGCCAAATCAATAGCAATCCCTGACTTTCTTCTAATGTCTAAGGTAGAAATAACAACTTTCTAGTAAAATCAAGAGATCCTCAGCATATCAACTATCACTTTTAAGCGAAGGAAAATCTTGTAGTGAATAACATTAGAAAAGTTAGATTTTGCAAACATACAATCAAAATCCAAAAGGCTGATAAGGGAAAAACACCCATAAATTCAAAAGAAACAATCCTCCAAGAAATAAATACACCAACTGCAACAAAATCTATGAATCTAGCCCCTAGCCCGTGAACAAAACGCTGAAGAAACCAAAATAACACCCTAGAAAAACAGTAAACATCAGGGTTAAGACCAAAACTGAACCATTGCCCTTTCACAGCGATAAATAGCTAAACCACTCAGTTGCTACAAACACAAGGTCGAGTGAACTACGAAACTGCTATAACAAGCACCCTCTCTTCCAGAAGAAAAAACGGGATGCTGCCGAAGAGAACCCTCCATGTTGGGTTTGATTGCCAAGTTTCTTGAATAAAGAATGAGGTTAAAAATATATTAGTTATTGGTGATTATGTCCCACATCGCTTAGTTTAGTGAAGTAAGGGGAAGACCAAGACTATATATTGAACCTAGTTTCTTTGTTTTTAGATGCACCAGTCATTAGCACTTTAAGCTTATATCTGACTTAGTTTAAATATCTGCTTTGTGAGAGTGTGGGTGTATTGGGGAATTGGGGTGAGAGTGAGAGAAGTCTATTTGTTGTAAAAAATTTCACATGGTGATAATTCTCTGGTTGTCGGTTTAGACAACGATCGTGGTTTTTTCCTCTGGTTTTGGAGTTTCCACGTTATATTCTTGTGTTTGTGATTGTGTTTATTTTTTCTTCTTCAACCCTGTGGCAATGGGCAAACGTCCAGGACCATAAGAGACTTGAACACCACACTCTTACCTAAAATCTTAAGGCAATGGGTTTATCGGTTCCCTCTCTTATATATCCTTTGTTTCCTCCATTCCTAATCGATGTAGGACATAATCACTCACACTTGATTACCCAACAATCTCCCCCTCAAGTGTGAATCACCCACATCACTAGCCTGATCCAAGCTAGGATCCCGCTCCCGCTCCCCATTGAGCCTAACCACAGCTCTAATACCACTGTTGGGGAGGTCCGGGGAGCCCTGGGAGTGGCAATGGGCCAAACGTCCAGGGCCATAAGAGACTTGAACACCACACTCTTACCCAAAACCTTAAGGCAATGAGTTTATGGGTTCCCTCTCTTATATATCCTTTGTTTCCTCCATTCCTAGTCGATGTGGCCATTCAAAACCAAGTCCAACTCCAGATGGCGGCAACAATAGCACCACCACCTCTAGCAGCATCTAGGAGTGAAGAAATGGCAATTATGGGTCATGTTGGGATACCTATTAATGATGATGACATTATGCAAAGTCAATTATTGATGGACTCAATGTTGGCTGATAATGTGCAAGAGACTGTGCCATTTGGTGAGGTCAATTCTGGAGTTTGGCCTGATTTACTATCTTGAAGGATCTTTTCTCAATTTAGTCCATAGTTTTTAATTTATAGTGATTTAGTTTTTTAATTATTTCTTATGTGTGTGAAGATACAATCATAATTCATTACGGTGTAATCTATATTTAGTCCTAATTCTGGTGTTTATTTGAATAAAAAATCACTATTGCTTAAGTTCTATGTACTGGTTTCCTTAAATAAAAAATCTAATATGTGTGTTGATTTCAATGCTTTTGTCGTAATCATTCATTTTAGCTACTAACATAACTTCTTTTTTTTAGCAAAAAATAAAATAACGAATGATTTATCTCATATATTATGCACACCATGTAAAAGAAATATTATTCTTTTGTTCCAAAAAATAAAAATAAAAAATTGTGTTGGACAATTAAATATAAGTTATTTTTAGATTTAGTTACACAGAAATACATGTTGACAGGTAAGTGATGACACTTTGTCATATCACATTTTTAGAGTATTTTTAATTAAATTTTTAGTCTATTTTTATTTATTTAGTATTTAATTTTGACTCATTTTAAATAAATTGTCATTTTTGAGTTATTGAGTCTAATAGTGAAATGATTTTTTTTTTGAGGGAAATAATAGCGAAATGATTGAAGTTTGTGGTTTATTAACATGATTATTGGTCATGTGATCAAATAAGAGCAAAACCAAAAGTGACGAGATTTGGAGGGTTGGATGGTAAATAAAAATACACCATAATGGTCTTATGCATTAGTACTGGATAGTAAATAAAAAGATACCAGAATGGTCTTATGCATGAAAATTGTTTTTCTGACTTCAATAAGTTCCTAATAACACATAGAAAATACAAAACTGCTCCCAGCGGTAGTTAACTACCGCTACCTTTCTGGTTCATACAACCAGTAGCTTTCTCTTTCCCTTTTTCCCCACCTGTTTATACGTACCATTTTGAACACAATTTTTAAATCATTTTCATCCAATTTCACATTCATCAATTCTAAAACATATAATAAGTAAATAATTTTAACATGATAAAAATAAAACGCAAGAAATAATATAAAAGGTACGAAAATGTCATAGAAATATCACAAGGTACGAAAATGTAATGATAATACATCACCATCATCATAGTTAAGATATACATAAAAAAAGTCTAATGATAATCAACCCTGCTGCCTACGATGCATATGCCCCTTGCACTGCCTGACAATCCAATACATAAGGGCAGGGCAAGCAGTACCGCCAATCCGGATCATCTCCTGCACCAATTCCTCTATAGTCATCTCGGCGCCCATGCCACAACATTATCCGATATCTGCACGACATCCCTGATGATCGTCAATGTGTCAGGAATCTCTCTGCATGCTCCTCCTTTATAAGATGCTCCCGGTTCGCCGGTGTGGGAGGAGATCCATCATCAGGTGGGATAATCTGAGGGTGAGAGACTTTGGCATACCAAGCCATGTAGTCAGGCTCATGATGCCATGCTCTCTCACACCTCTCTCCCCAATCAGTGTAGCACCATGGACGAGGGTCTCTGAACACAATAGGCACCATCTCCGCAGGAATCTCAAGGACATCTTACGGATGTATGGGGACATCTTGTATATACCCAATTTTCCTCTTCACCCGTTCAGGTAAATCACGGTACACCATCTCCTTTCCGCACATCAGACATCCCGAGTAAGTGTAAATAATCTGAAAAGGGCACACTGCTCTGTGATCATCATATGTAGACCACTTCACGTCATCCACCTCTAAGCAATTCAGGAGTCGGCACTAATGGTGGACAATTGTATGCCCTCAGCTCGTAAGCCATCTCCCAGCACATGGTCTCCGGCTTCCAGCTCTTATTAGGCTTCCTTGGGTACAGACCTGGCAAATGCTCCAAAAACCATCCCTGCGAAAAAAATAATATACAAAAATAAATATTTGAATTAAATCTTAAATAAATATAACAAAATGATAAATAAATTACAAAATAAAATCATCACAAAAATATTAAAATAAAATCCTAAATAAATGTAGACGAACTTAGAAAGAAATTGAAATTCCGGCACGCAGGTATAACAGATGTTGAACACGATGTTATGACAAATCAGATGTCGCGTAAGATGTCAGAACATCTGGAAAATCAACAATAACCTATAGTTATTTAAAGATAAAAGGACATGAAGTAAAAGACACAAGTAAATTGTTGACCTAGTTTGGTTCAACTTCACCTACATCTGGGGGCTACCAAGCTAGGAATGAAATTCACTATAGTAATATCAATTCAAAGCATACATAAAAGATTTCACCAGCCTACTAACTTCTCACTTAATCACTACCTTTGTAATTTCTACCTAAGACTTTCACTAGTCCTAGATATGAGAGATCCCCATCCCACTTCCTCTTAGTCACAGATCCAGTGACCGTCCTTAAAGTAACATAGACAAATACGGAGACACTCTCCTAGACAAAGAATCAACTCGTTCTTAAAAGCTTTGAGAGATTCAGAGATTTACAACTCAATCAGAAAGTCCAACTCTAATATATCAAAGTGATTTAAGAGTGGCTCATAGATAACAACGACGGACTAAAACCTTAACAGACTCTTTTGTAAATTGCAGGTTCAATACTCAATTAGGTCTTCTGTCTTTGTTTATATAGCCTACTTGCTGAATGGGCTTGATGCACAAACCCGGCTAAAGATCAGCTGAATCACGATATTTCAGCACAAATATTCTGAAGCAGATCAGATGTTTCCTTAAAATGTTGCAACAACATTCTTAAAGACTAAGCTAAGTATAAACCGCATTTCTCTGCTTCTAGAACCACTCTTTCTTTGTCAACTCTTCACATGAAACAAATCTCTAGATAATATCCGAAAATCTTCATGTTTAAAATGAATCTCCAAGAAGCGTAACAAGGTACGCTTTGATGTCGTACTAACATGTTAAGACATCGTGTCTGACATCGTGCTAGAACTAATGTTTTAACAAAATGCAGCCAATACATGTCTAAAACCCTAACAAAAACAATCTAAGATAATGATAAAAAAAATTAAATATGTTACCATAAG
>Ga0315914_1011991_pt1 | contig 10155 bp, 4 predicted proteins | sample MpolenodulesMG_FD_203920 | JGI IMG/M metagenome (GOLD analysis project Ga0315914, IMG submission 203920) | Medicago polymorpha root nodule microbial communities from Los Angeles, California, United States - elongated nodules | ecosystem: Host-associated > Plants > Roots > Nodule | place: USA... | reverse complement strand
CTGGGTGTGGAGGAGGCACCTGTTTGCTTGGGAGGAGGAGTGTGTTAGGGATGTTCTATTTTGTTACATGATATTTTTTGCAAGATCATTTGTCAGATAGGTGGAGGTGGCTTCTTGATCCCGTTAATGGTTACTCCGTTAAGGGAACATATAATTTTCTAACAACAGCTGATGAATCTATTGCAAGGGGATTGTTCAATGACGTTTGGCATAAAAATGTCCCATTAAAGGTTTCGATTTTTGCTTGGCGACTTCTCCGTAACCGTCTTCCGACAAAAGATAATCTTTTGCGTCGTCGTGTCCTTCAACATGATGATATCAGTTGTGCTGGAGGTGCGGTAGTGAGGAGAATGTAGGTCACTTGTTTCTTGGTTGCACAACTTTTGGAAGCGTTTGATATCATCTTCTTCATTGGTTAGACATCAATTTCATGGCTCTTGAAGTGCTTGTCGAACATTTTCATCAGTTAGTCATTTTTCCAGGTTACTGCAATCTACTTAATAGTTTCTCAAGTTGATATGGCTTGCGTGTGTCTGGATCATTTGGAAGGAAAGAAATAACAAAGTTTTTAATCACAAGGCATTGGATCAAACTCAATTAACAGACAAGGTAAAAATGATATCTTTCCAATGGTTGAAGGCGAATCTCATTAATTTCGTGTTCAGCTATCATGACTGGTGGAGGTCACATTTATCTTGTATGAGTTTAATGCTGTAATTTTTGTCTGTTTTTCCTTGTAATTTCGAGCAACTCAGTTTTGAGATATTTGTGACTGTATTGTACAATTTTGGGGTGTTTCTCTTTTGCACGTCTTATGCGAGATGAAACACTCTTAGTGATAGTGATATATTATATTGTATTTTGGTTTGTTAAAAAAAAAAAAAAAGGACTATCAAATTTTATTATATAAACTATTGTAAAAATAATATATTATTAAATACCAACATAGTTTGATTTTTTTTTTGTGCAGTGGTCGGGGTTTCAACCCCGAACCTTTGCATATATTATGCAATGTCCTTACCTACTGAGTTAAGCTCACAAGGACCAACATAATATGATTTAGTAGAAGAAGTTGGATTTTCACAGTGTGGCGAGCAAATCAAAATTCTAATGATAGATTAGAGGTGTCCGCATTTAATGTTTGAATAGATATTTTTTAGGATTCGTTTGATTCGAGAATTAGGAGGGGAGGGGAGGGAAGGGGAGGGATTTTAACGGAGGGGAGGGGGGGAGATATTTTTATTAAAAACGTGTTTGGTTCGCAAGGGGAGGGGAGGGGCTTTTAAAATTATTTACTATTTTACCCTTAAACTTAATTAAATAAAAGAAACTACTTGATTTTACAATTTCAGAGACCAACCAATGACAAACACACATCTAAGCTGCTTATTTTATCTTAAACTGGCTCATATATTTTCCACAACAAGACATGAACCAGTGAATTAACATTAAAAAAAAGGATCAACAAGCAATAATAAGTTGAATTAAAATAAGATAATAATAATAATAAGGCCGTTGACATCAACAAAGTAGTAGTAGAAGTGATTTTAGATGTAAAGAATAAGAGTTATAGATAATATAATAATAAAAGTTGTTAAAAAAAAAATATAACAAAATAATAATAATAGTTGTTATAAGAATAATATAACCTAATAATAATAAAAGTTGTTACAAGGTTAATATTGGAATTTGAAATTAATTTAAGGATAATTATGACAATGCAATCAAATTTTAAAAAGATTTGCTCCCCTCCCCTTCCCTCCCCTCCCTTTCTAAAAATTGAACCAAACACTTCAAATTAAAAATCTCTCCTCCCCTCCAAAACTCTCAAACCAAACGGACCCTTAAACTCCCAAATAGAATGGATTCAAACACATATGTCCTTTCTAACCTTATTCTTGATAATTTGTCCACTCTTTTGATAAAATGAATAGGGCTTACGTAATACTTACCTTTTGAAAGAGTCGGACTTTAGGCCATTCTTACCTTTTGAGTCTCTCTCTCTTATTTTCCTTTAGGTGCACTTTTTGCGGGTTGTTGTTTACTAGTATGGTACCCGTATGATGCACATATAAAGCTGTCAGTTATCGATTATTATAATATGAATTATACTTCATTCATCTTAGATTATTAGCAAATAACAATGCAATAGTTTTCACGAGAAAATAATCTCCTTTGAAGGCATCATACATTTCCAAACATGATGAAACACTTATACTCTCTGAACTACCCAAATTGACTTCATTATAATAATACTAGTTAGAAACACAATACTAGAGTGGAACCATGTGTAAATTTCCAAATTGACTTCATTCAAAACGGGTGAGGTGAATTTAATCTAAATGAGTACTACTATTTGTTTATATATAACTTATTTTACCATCGTAACATAATTTATTTCAATGTATTATTTCATATATTTGATGTATTGCACTGGGGCTGAGAGATTGAAAAACAAAATTAAATAATAATTAGCACATTATGAGATCATCACCTACCTTCTTAGAAAAGAAAACGATGGCTTGAAGAACCAATTGAGCAAGTAAATGCTGTTCTTGTGAAGTATTATATATAAATGCTTTTGCTAACGAAAGGAGCTGCTGAATTTTTCTCTTTTATGTTTCTTCTTCTGAAGTTTAAAGAGCTAAGATAACCGGTGCTAAAGAATCTCCCACACTGAATATGTATTTATGTATTTATTGTTGTTTTAAAATGATTATCTCTCCGTAATTCATTTGTTTTGAACAAATTATTTGTTCACACTAAATATGTATATATTGTTGGTCTAAAATGATTATGCATCATTGAAAGAAAATGAATGTATGAGGTAATTTGTGTTAACATGGTCCTATAAGTGTAGTTCAGTTCGTAGCCACCAGAGACATTGTGTGCTGGGGCTGAGATTATAACCCCGGATTCACACTTCTCCACACATAATATGCGTAAATCTAGCCACTTACCTGACCAAAAAAAGATTATTGCGTGTTCATATGATAGTTTTCGTTACAATAAAATTCAAGCAAAACCCCCCTCGAAATTTGCCATTTATATGCATATTGCATTCTGAAGGACAATCAAAATTCACATCGGTCCCTTATTCAAAAAACTTTAGTGCAGTCCCTCTGATCACATTTATAAGCAATTTTTTTAAAGTTCATTGAATAACTAATGTATTCAGTTTATCTATAGGCCATACACACTAGCTATTCAATGAATTTAAAAAGTTTGTTTTTGTTTATAAACATACCGAAAGAAGTATGCAATAACAACTCAACAAAACCATCATAGTACTTAAAAAAATACATCATAGTACTAATGCTTAAATAAGTTTGTAAACATAATTCTTCACCATAACAATGTCCCATCCATAATAGATGACAAAGATACATCATCAAGACAATTCATAAAAAATACATCACCAAAACACATCATAAAACAAGTCATCCAAAATACATTATCTAAAACTAGCGTTTAGACTGACATTTCGTGTCAGTCTGTCCACTCTTCTTAATAAGTATAAATTACGAACAATAGGTTTTATGAAATTTTGATTAAAATTAATTTGATTTTGATTAAAATTACAGGTATAGATAATAATATTTTGCACTTTCATAATGTAACAAACTATACTAGAGAATTTCCCCAAAATCATGTTTGTATGACTAATATCATGTTTGGAATGGGGTTGGTTTTCCCCAAAAGCACATATGCACAATATTCAATCCAATTTTACCATGATTTTAAGAAGTTGGCAATAGGAGCTTCTACGTTAAAGTTGTCTTTTGCCGTGATTTTGGAAAAAACGTGGATTACAACAGCATATCCCAAAATGCAAAAAATCCCCCAATAACCAATTCCCTAAAAAAGACATCTTTGGTAATTATCTTTTCACCGCGAGCTTAAAAGTTACTTCACTAGCCTATAACTTATTTTCTTAGACGTTATTCCAAATAACGTTTTACCTTTTATCTATCATTTTTCTTTCATGTTTACCCTTAGAAAGGGGTAAAAGTACAAATATAAGGGTATAATGTAATTTTTTCTTAATGTTGTTTTTGTTCCGGTCCATATTAGACTCTTTTTAATATAATTTTTTCTTCTTTAAAAAATTAAAACAAAATATTTGACTTTGGCAAGAAAAAAATTAAAACAAAATATTTGACTTTGGGAAGAAAAAGAATTCAACTCTTGTACGGTTGTACACTTGTACCCTTACTTCTTTGTCCATAACCTAATCTCTACTACTATCCACTTCCTATATATTAGGTTTCCTAATTTATCTTTGCGGCAGTTACAAATTGACATAAAAAAAAACTAAAATTCCATTAACAATTATTTTAACGTTTCCACTTTGTTTCATCAATCAGTCACACACAGTAACGCTTCCTTTGATTATGCCTTTAATTTAACCCTTGTTTTCTAAAATTGTTTTATGATTCTTGCTTCCATAGTAGAGAACACAAAACAATTAACACGTTTCAGGTATATAAATTAATTCAAGAATCCTTATTGAATTGCGTCTTAAAAGGTTTGTATTTTATAGAGATATTTTAAGAGCAAAATCTTTGGTTTTTAATGTTATATTGATTTTTTTGTTATATAGTTTGGAGAAGAATCATGGAACATGACAAAGATTTGAATCGGGCATCAAGTTCTTCAGAACATGAAAGCAATTCCGTTCTTGGAACTCAAAGGCCTGCCTCTATTCAACAACGGTTAGTGTTTTTCTGTTCTATTTCTATTTAATCAAAAAGCTTCAAAATCTTGTAACAATTTAATCTTAGAAAAGTCTTAGACACATATGCAGTTACATCAAAAAGTTTTATGTGACATTATAGGTTAGCTGCGATTATAGGTAGGGTTACATTGTGAATCTTTATATTGCAGCTGATGCGGTTGCGATTGCAGTTGTAGACCGCAATTTTAAACTATATATATGTGTATCGATATTATAACCCTATTTATGTATGTTAGCAATATTATAATATTTTGTTTTTCCAATTGCCAAATATGTAAACAAAATAATATCCAGCTGGTAGAGTGTCTAATTTTAGCTTTCAGAACAAATGAATCATATGTCAAGAAACTAATGTGCAGCTAGGTTTATCTCCTGCTTGGCTTAAAAGGTAAATTAGTTTTAATTAGTTCTGCACTACTAATAGTATTAAGGGAATTTCAATTGAAACAAACTGGTTCGACTCAAGTGGTTAATAAAATTTAGTCGATGTTGAATTGGATAAATCATTTTAGTCAATGTTAAATTTTGATCATCGGTCGTCCCATAAGTCCTAACTCAACTGGCAAAAATGCCGAAATTGTTAGGTTGGACGTCATAACCTGGGTTCGTACCCCGGTACCTCCACTTTGTGTGTGTGAGTTTATGATGGCTATGTCATCTCGTCTGTCTACCAAAAAAAAAAAATTTGATCATCGGTCAAATTTAACTAACCTCTCGGCCGAATTTTGTATTATCAGAGTCAGGGTTGTTCCTATGAAATAGGAGGCTCGGTTCTATTTTTAAAATAGGCCCCAGTAAAATCAAAACGCAATTCTTTTTGTGTAACTAAGCTTCATTAAAAATTCAGAATCAGAAGAACTTTTAAACACGAAACAAAACAAAATAAAATTAAGTGAAAGAGAAATGAAATTTACCTAACAGTGTTGTTTGGAATGTCACTCATACGTCGTAGGAAAGGGGAAAACGAATGGTTTATGCAAAAAAGAAATAATTGTTGTGATTCTTTTAAGTGGGGGTGGGTATTATAATTTTTTTTTGAGGCCCATAGTTTTTAGAGGCTCGGTTCGGTAGCGCTTCTTGCACTCCCCAAGGTCCGGCCCTGATCAGAGTTCCCTACATCTCTATATTTTATTACCTTTATGTGAATGCATGGGATCTTTGTAATGTTTTAACAACTTGTTTGTTTAACTATTTAGTAGACAAAAGAGCACTGCCTTTCTAGTTTTGCATTATCTTGTTGCTCACATTTTCCTTGTTATCATGACTAATAGAAGGGTGACTGGCCCTACAAGAAGATCAACTAAAGGAGGCTGGACAGAGAAGGAGGTAAGGATCAACAAACCATTCAATTCTTAAAGTTACTTGTTTACCAAGAAACTATTCAACCAACGAGAATTTCTTGCCAGTAACATCATCATCTATACAGAGTCATGAATCTCACTTTTTTTGTTTTCTCATTTACAGGATAAACTTTTGATTGCTGCTGTGAAAAAGTATAATGGAAAAAGTTGGAAAAAGATAGGTATGGTATAGTCATAAATTTTCACATTTTCTTCTATTAGGTACAGCTTTAATTTTGAGTGTTGATGTTTGCTTTTGAAATAGTCAGATTTGGATTTACTTCAGTCACAAATTCCACGCATTCATACGGTTAGCGTATGTATTAGTGTCGTTGAATCAAGATTGGACGGTCCAAATTTCAAGTTCGATGTTTTAGAGTTCAAAAAATAATCAAAATTTGCTTACCTTTTGCACCTTCCGATCTCGATCCAACAATTACCGAACTGTTTAATGCGTGAATATGTGAATTGTCACTGCAGCAAATCCAAATCCAAAATAGTCTTTTAAATTTACAACTGTTCAGTTAAAAAAATCTATTTGATTTGGAAATTGGGAAACATTTTTTTTATTGTTTGTTAAGTTTGTTTAGTGACCACATTATCCCTTGCAGCTGCATGTGTTACTGGCAGAACAGATGTTCAATGTTTGCATCGTTGGCAAAAGGTTCTGAATCCTGATCTTATCAAAGGACCTTGGTCAGAACAGGTACAAATTAAGTTATATCACTGAATTTAGAGATTATGCTATGTTAATTAACCACTGAATTGGAGTTTGCAGGAAGATAATCAACTGAGTGAGCTTGTTAAGATAAATGGGAAAAAAAATTGGTCTCAGGTAGCAAAGTCCTTACCAGGTCGCATAGGTAAACAATGTAGAGAAAGGTAAATGTTAAATGCAATCACAATTCTTATCTTATACTAATATTTACCTTTAGTGGTTTAATTATGTTTTTCTTTGAAAATTTGAAGTAACATTTTTGTTTTTCTTTTAGGTGGTATAACCATTTAAATCCAGATATAAAAAAAACTCCATGGACCAAAGAAGAGGAGTCAACTCTTATCAAGACTCACAAAATATATGGAAATAGTTGGGCTGAAATAGCCAAATTTCTGCATGGAAGGTATTGATAGGAGATTTCTTTTATATATACCTAGAACATGTTATTTAAAATGCTATGCAATTGCTTTGTTTGAATTGTAGATTTAGGATAAAGAAAAAAGATACATAGATAGATCTAGTGAAAAAGATCTAGTGATCAAGTAGACCTCTTACAAAATTTAGGGTAGTATACCCTGAACATGTTAAAATAAGATACAACATAGACAAGTTGTAATATAGGAGAGAGATAGACGCAAAGTCATGGTGACTTTTTCGTCTAAAAAGTAGTAGATTCAGATGCATTTTAATGGACTGAGATTCGATGACTTTGATAGCGTGCAAGTCACAGTCACTTTAGTGTATCTTTTGAAACAGAAAAATGAAGTAAAAATGATAGATAAGATGAAAGAGAGCAATATAAAAGAGAGATAGACACAAAGTCACCGTGACTTTTCCGCCTTAAATATAGCAGATTCGGATGTCATTTTAAGGCTATGTACTTAGGATACAACATAGACAAGTTAACATGCTAAATTTGGAACTTGGATCCTCTCTCATAGTACAACGATGCAGTAAATGTTTTTTCATGCAAAATTATTGATCTTATAAAATAAATTGTTGCATCACTACATTTATGTACTAATGATCTATTTTACACTTAGAAATTATGTTGTTCTTACAATTGGAATCCCTAGTACTTATAAAGTGAGAGATTCATTAATGTTATATATTTATTTATGTTTAATTTTTTTGGGGGGAACATTTGAACAGGAGTGAAAACTCTATCAAGAACCATTGGAATTGCTCTTTGAAGAAAAAGGTTGATTTAAATACCTCAGTGGACACCTCCAGAACTGATTATGATACAGCTACCCCAATTGAAACAAGCATTGATACAAATGTTGAAACTCCTCAAAGCATAGACAATGCAAGCCATGACTTTTTGGCAACACCCAAGAACACTAACATCCATGCACAAAATAATTCAATTTTTAATTCCCTTTGTAATAACCCATCAAATTCCACAGAAGAAACACTTGATACTAGTAGTCCAAGCCTAAGAGACATATTAAGTGCTTTAAAGACTTCTGCTAGGAAATGTAAATACATTCCATCTATCCTTAGACGCAAGTAGAAACAAAGAATTAGCAATCAAAATTAAATGAAAAAAATGAAATTAGTCTCTAGTTAATTTAGTGACAAGATTAGAGAGAAATTATATTTATATTTTTGTGGCAAAATTTGCTTTGACCACATAAACATACATTGCTTTCTCATTTGATTAGATAGTCTCTTAGGAAACTTGTTAGTGAGACTCGTCTATGATTTGTAAATACACACTTTGATACTAGTTGTGTTAATTTTATTTTATTATTATTTTAAAATTCTATTAACCTAAAAGTTTGTTGCCAATGTATGTGGCTTTTAGTATACTTCTACTATGAGGTATTTTTGAGATTTTTGGTGTACTATCGTTTTTTTTCTTCTCTAGTGTACGAAAGTGATTGAAGAAATTTTATTTTGTAATATATCATTGATCGATTCGATTGATATTAGTATGGAATTTACATTAAACATTTTAAAGTATCTTGAAAAAGATTCTGAAGTATCTTGAAGAAGAATCGAATCTAAAACTTGGTGTGTCCACACACGTTTTAAAATCTATTTGTACAACCATCAACATCATATTTTTCATCTTATTAATCAAGTGTCTGCAACAATTTCCCAACACAAGAGCTAACATCATCAACCACTTCCTCTTATTTTATGTGTGACATTTTATCATCTCATGTGTTTACCTCTGGTCCAATTGGGTTAAAAGACTTAAGAGTAGATATCGCATGATAGAAGGGAAATATGTTGCGTAGTTTTAGAGGATAATTCTCCTCAATTCCTTTTCTCTCTCACGCAATATTTGCTCCAATTATTTTAACATATTCATAAAAAGAACAAGAGATACACTTAAATAGGATGAGAAAGTACAAATACATAGGATGAACAATGTTTGTGCGGCCATGTCACCAAATCTAAATTATTTAGACATGCATAAACAAGAAAATGTAGAAAGAAAAGAATCAACTTTTTTTTATTATTATCGAAATATTTTTCTGAAAGAAAGAATTATTATCAAAATAAATTGTGTGTATCTATGTGTGTGCCTAAATAATTTGAATTTTTTTGGTTGTGATCACAAAAACATTGCTCTACAAACAAACCAAACGATTATCCTCAAGTGTTAAATGAACTCAACCAAAACATAAACTGTTCGAGAGAACACAATTTTGATTCCATGATGTTATAATTATTGATTAGATTTTACCAATTAACACGCAATCAAATTACCAATGTCATTTTTATGAAAATTTAACAATTAACCATGAAACTGCAGATACAAGTTACAACATATGTACAATAACATCAGCAATAGTGGTGAATTCAAGAGATCATAGATGTAGAGAGTAACATGAGAGGAGTTGTAATTGCCCTCATATAGATGGAATGATGACTTGGATAAACTAATTTAACGGAGTAGACATTTTTTATATTCACCGTATAAGGGCAGAGACATCTCATTTAGTTTAGTTAAATAAGTCAATCTATCATGGTTTATTCAAAAACAATAACACAATTACACATATTCATTAACTAATTAATGTTTATACATTATTATAATCTTTTTAACATGTGCAAATTTGCACATGATAGAAAAGTCCAATTATTTATAAATTGATTAAACAATAAATCCAATGTCTATCTCCTCAACCCACATTGTTAAAAAAAACATTGCTCTATAAAACATTAAAAAAAAAGGCTTAATAGCAGTTTTAGCCCCTTAACTTTTCCAAAGTTGCGATTTTGACCCCTGAGAAAAAAATTACAAAACCGCCCCCTAAGTTTTGCACCTGTGGCAGTTTTGGCCCCCAAGGCCAATTTTGACTTGGTCTACGCTGACGTGGCACCGTAAGTGAAGTGTCACA
>Ga0315914_1011988_pt1 | contig 10156 bp, 3 predicted proteins | sample MpolenodulesMG_FD_203920 | JGI IMG/M metagenome (GOLD analysis project Ga0315914, IMG submission 203920) | Medicago polymorpha root nodule microbial communities from Los Angeles, California, United States - elongated nodules | ecosystem: Host-associated > Plants > Roots > Nodule | place: USA... | reverse complement strand
ATATTTATAATTTTAATCAAAACTAAACTTTTTTACAAATTATTATTGTTAATTTATACAAATTATTGCAATAAAAAGAACTTATAAACGAATACGGAGTGTCTGTCTTAACGCCGATTCATAATAACAAACATTATTCATAATTCACACTCTTCCTACCTATATATATGTGACATTCCACAAAATAAAGGTTCATCTAATTCTTTACATTCCCTTAAAGAAAATCTAATTAAATACATCCATCACACAATGGAATTGGGAGATGTTCACGAATTTTTTGCAGGAAAGACCATTTTGGTTACTGGTGTAACGGGATTCCTAGGAAAAGGTATATGTTGTATATTGCATCATTTAAATTTAAGAAGGTGAAGAATGAAGATACTAAATTTAATTATGTTGTATACTTTTTTCTTTTAAACATTTTTTAAAATTTTTATATCAGGCATACCTCAACGTAATAAATATTTTTATGCATTCTTTTTTCTAGACAAACCTCAACGTAATAAATGTTTATGTGCCTTCTTTTTTCTAATGCATGCAGTTTTTGTGGAGAAGATATTAAGGGTTCAACCAGACATAAAAAAGTTATATCTTCTTATTAGATCACTAAATACTTGTTTAGCTACACAACGCTTGCATGTTGAGGTACGACATTCTAATAGTTACTTAATAATACTTTTTGAGGCAATAGTTGTTTAATATTTAATCATAATTATTTGATTCATACTTTTTTTAAGTAAAAAGTGGAGAAATTAAAGATTCTCCACCAGTGGCCAGAGGAGAAAAAAAATTTCAGATGTGCCATCAGAAAAAATTATATATTTTTTAGTTTCTTAACTTGTGGCCTAAGGGCACAAGATAACATAAACTATTTCTTATATCTAAAGTAATTTTTTTGGACACTTATATCTAAAGTAATTATTCATTTTAGTAGAACTATATCTATTATACATACAGGTCTTTAGGAAGGAATTGTTCAAGGTGCAAAGAGCTGAAAAGGGTGCAGATTTTGACTCTTTTATATCCGAGAAAGTGGTTGCTGTTGTCGGTGATGTATCTCTTGAAATGTTGGGAGTAAAAGATGTAAAAAGGAGTGAGGAGATGTTGAAAGAGATTGATATAATAGTTCATTCTGCTGCCACAACCAAGCTTGATGATAGGTAATCACGTTGTCTCTAATCTTTCATGTATAATTAAACTATCTATTTCTCTTTTACCCTTGCATTAATTTAATATTTCTAGGCAATTTCTCACATTAAAAGTAGATGAGGAAATAATTTGGGAGAAACAATGAAAGAAAAAGTTATTGAATATAATTAACACGAGAATTTTGAGATTAAGTTTAATGAATTTTGTGAAAACTTCGAAAATATTTGGAAAAAAGGGTAAATTAGATTACCGTGGATGACACTAGAAACAAAATTCGAACACCTATCATCTGCTATTCACACCAAACCTCTCCACACAAAACCATCATCCCAAAAGCCATAACAAGATCACATCACCTTCCCATCACCACAACAATCCAATTAAACACCCGAGGAAATGACTTATTCCAACATTTATTCAAATTCCACCACCAATTAACATTGGTCTGTCTCAGAAGATAACAAAACAAGCCAAAAAAAACTTGACTCAAGAAATTGACTCTCGATCTCAAATAAAAAACGATCGGCTGATCAGACTTAAAACAATTTCGACTAGACATGAGTCGAGAAGACACCTCTAATCACTAAGGCACCCATAAACTCCCAGACCACCGAGAAGAAACCTTAACCAGCCTAAAAAACATAAATCAAGACACTAACTTCCAATCTCGAAGAAAAACCATTGGCTCACCAAATTTCAGAAAACCATTCCCTAATAGAGTCAATAGGTGGAACATTAGTGCAAACGACACAACTCAAAAACAACCAAAATCGAACTTCCCAAATCAAGCCACAAACCAACATGAAAAATACCTAAAAAACTGGCACGGGTAAGCAACGACAAAGATGGGCTCAAATATGAGGTCTCCATAATTAGACCGTGGAAAAAGAAAAAGAAATCCTTAAAAAAATCAAAATGATCACCCACAAACTCTTCATCATCAACACCACAACCAAAACATCACCGAAATCAATTTGATAACAAAAATAAAGCGAGACTATTGTAAAATATAGCCGACGTCCAACAAAATAATACCACCACCAATAGACGTATGATTTTACCTCCCTCTCATCAACACCATAACACCCCATTAACCCTCAATATGGAAAAATAGCACCAGCAAAACCAAACTAAAGCACTACTATCATTTGAAACAAGCAACTAACCATAACAACATCCATGCAATGGAATTCCAGACTATACATAAACCACCCATCTGCATGTACCGCTGCTTCCAAAAGAACAACAATAACACAACAACACACCAAACCTCCTATGAGTTAGAAAATAGAAAATTAATGGTAACAATTATCCAAATTCTAGAAGGGACATGTCTCCTAAGAAAGGGAGGAAGACTAAAACTTTTGTTTATTACTTTTGCTTGACTATTCATTCATACATTACAATCTTAATATAACACCCCAATAAGTAACTACCTTCCTATAACTACTAATAGCTTCATAAAACTACTACTAATAACTACTTATATGTATATAATTAATACTATAATATAATATTTACATAATAATAACATATATACATAATTAATAATTTATATTACATATAAATCCATATTTAATATTCTATCTTATACACGTATCATTACTCCATTTGTCCAAGAATAATAATTCAACGATGAATTTAGTATACATAACTGAAGGATTCCTTAATGTTTGTGTACAAGCCAACAAAATTATATATCCCATTTAAGCTTATAAACCCATTTCTAAGATCTCATTTCTCTTCGTTAGACTCGACCTTCACACAAACCATTTTAAATTGTTATGCTATTGATGCCTCTCCGAAATTAATGCCACTAAGACCTCCTGAATCTAGGCTGTCAGACATCTCTTCATCACTGACTTGCTAATTGGAGTTTCAACTCTATTAGTATTGCTACATGAATCACCGCCTTCCAACACCTCCTATTGAAAATAATTAAAAAACTACATCAAGGTGCTGATAAAAAATTTACACTTATGATTAAATAAAGGTTAGAATTGGTAAGTGTCATCACCACCCAATGGAGTCTGATCATTGATGTACTCAATAGCATGTACTTCAATGCTGGCCTAGTCATCAAATGTAACATCCTTGCATTAAGACACTGATTTGTAGCATAAATACGGATAAAATACTCTTTTATAAATGAATATAGCTCAGTAACCTTAATTTTATATTTGTCTTTAAATTATTTAATGACTAGAGCTTCATCTGTAGCCCTCTTGATAAAGCGTGTTACCAAAAATCCAAATTTGACATCATATTTGGTTAAGTCGTTCTTATAATTAAGTTGGAAATTCATCTCGTCATGACGAAATGTAAGAATTTCAGTTGTGATTGGGACTCCATCATAGACAAACGGTGGAATAATTGATCTCTCAATTTCAAACTTGATAGGAGGAAGAAAAGAAGGAGGATCTACAACACAACCCAACCTATTAACAACATCAATCCCAAACTAACCCAATCCTGTAAAAACCATCATCACCTATCCACCCAAACGAACATTGTTGAAATCACGAATCGTATTAAAGCTTGTTGTTAAGTATACATTCCCGTTAATATTTTCCACTAACACCTCAAACTGGTTATTGTTCGGATCTACCTAAGTATCCAAAATCAGTGACAAACATTTTGGGTAACATGATAGCACCCTGCATGATAAAATAATTACAAACAGTTAAAAATTGGAGTATTTTCGGTGAGAAAATCGTAACAATTTTGGTGAGCAGAATGGTACTGAAGCATACCTTACATCCCTAACATGAAACTCAATCCAAATCGTTATGTATTGAAGTCGTAATTTATTCACAATTTTGTCCAACTCAGTGACTGGATTTGGATCCAACTGAGTTGCTTATAAACACACCAAGCAACTGGTTAGAACAAACTATTATAAATAAAATTAGATTAATTAGAACAGAAACTGTATGCAACTCTATTAAGATTAGTTATACTTCTCAAGCAATGCAATGCCAATAAGCTTTCAACATCAAGTCCCTCCATCAATACAAAGTTTGAAATGTCTGGATGATCGATGAAGGAGTTTAGGTAGGTGCACACCACTATTTATACAGGGCTTATGGACAAAAATGAATTTGCACAGACGGTGACATGTGTACACAATGAGATTGGGGAGTTGTAGAGACTTCTTGGGAAATACAAAAGCACTTGTTGTATGGGAAGGTCATATTAAATACACGTGTTTAAATTGCTTAATGGATTAGTGGGTAGTTGGAAGCTAATGTCGAATTAATTGCAAGCTTGGGAGAGAAAAATTAAGTAATTAGGGTTTAAGGAAAGTCTGACAAGTCTTGTGTTAATAAGGGATAACTTCATAAACTAACTACTAATAACTACTTATATGTATATAATTAATATTATTTTTGTTGCATATATAATTAATACTATAATATAATATTGACATAATACTAATATATATACATAATTAATAATTATATTACACACAAATACAAATTTAATATTCTATCTTATACATGTATCACTATGCCAACTAGAAACATAGTTGTTTTAGATAACACACACGACACAACCGTAGATTTTTTCGAACCACTATTAAACATGAACCATATATATCCAATGACAGTAACCATCATTGATTAGAACACCCATAAAATAGGTCATCAGAGAGAACCAAACCAATGCATATAACATTAAAGGACTAATTCACTAATATTTTTATTTTTTTGGTGTAAGAGAGGGCCAAAGGCCCAACTAAGTCATTGATTTTACCATTATTGGAAAATAAACTAATAATCTATGTGCCAATATAAAAGAACAAAAAATCAGTGACAAAGAGAGTGAGTTACTCTCTCTATAGCTAACAATAAGACCCAATTTTTTTATTTCTTTGTCCTTTTATATAAGAAAATTTTTAAACTTTAAACATGTATTATAAATTTCTGTACACAAATATATGTGTTTAATTTACAAAAGGAAGGAGTAAATATGTTATCTCTTTTATGATATCAATAATTTATTTTTTTTCGAAAAAATATGTGTTTAATTTACATGTTGAAGGAGTAAATCGGTTATCTCTTTTATTACAAGAAGAAATATGAAGAAGAAAAAAACATTTATCTTTTTAACCAGACTATTTTTTTTAAAGATTAATTTTATCCAATCTATAGTTGCAATTAGTTTTCTTAATATTTGTGCATTTTGTATGCGGGTCATACAAAATTATACACAATGTTTATTTATCAAGCTATACAATTATTTATTGTAAAATAAAGAGCTATAAAATTATTTGGTAATTATTTAAGGGTTTTTTTTTTCTTTTTCAGATTCGATACTGCAATGGCTACGAATACAATGGGAGCTCTTAATGTATTGAACTATGCAAAAAATTGTCGTAAGCTAAAGATTCTTCTTTATGTATCAACCGGTAAGATTCTTCTAATTTTTTTTTTAGAGTTATGCTAACAAGTGCTCTAAAAAAACCAAAAGTAGTATGTTTATATTAGATTCAACAATGTTTTGACTTTTAATAAGTTAAATTCATCACTTTTCACCATTTTCCAATACAATATTTTTATTTTTATGAGTTAACCAATATCAACGCTGTTCTTCCCAAGTAAGAGAAGAAACCCAAAAGACCAACTCCTCCAAGCAAGTAATGAGGCCAATTTCCTCTCAACTTCAAACATAAGCACGAACACTCGACAAAGATCCCAACACTAACTCCCAAAAATCGGAGACGAACACCAGGACATTAAGGTTGAGTTCTTGATTATCCTTTAGAATAGAAACTCACAAAAACTCCTAGAGACAAGGTTAAGTTCAAAAACTTTCCAAATTTGTAGCTCCAAAAAGAAAAAACAACCTTTTAATTTCCTTTAAATACATTGTATACATCACCTTGTAAATATGAATAAATAAATTATTGTTTCATAGTTTTTGCTTAAAATGTCTCTAATTCCCAGAATATCAAAGGGGTCCATGAGACTGCCCTTCAAAATACAAAGGGGTCTGGTAGAAAAAGAGGAGGAGAAAAGACCCCTCACAATAACATCACTATTCGATGAACGAATTGGACGGTAGGAAGGGGAATAAAAAACCTTGCTCCATAATATCCCTCTCTGATAGACGAATAGGCTGGTAGGACGAGGAGTAAAGGAATCTTAGTCCACAACACCGCTCTTCGATAAATTATGTGGTTGGTGAGCCTGGAATAAAAGATCCTTACTCCATGACACCTCCCTTCGCAAAATGAGGGGGCCTAGTAGGACGGGATACAACCAAAGGATACAACCCTGGCTCCTACATCCGAGATAATTCCCTGGCATCCTAGATTGCTTCTAGATGGGATCTGGTTGTGAAGTAATTTTCAAGATAATACTTTTACCTTTTATGGTGTCGAAATTTTCAAAAAATTATGTGAAAATGAAAGCATTTGATGTGGCAAAATTTAATTCCAAGCATCGAATATGTTGACTTTACAATGAAAGTCCCCCAATATTTGCGACCTATCCTCGGTTTTAGGTTAAACGATGCCAAAGTGACTCTTCCTCCAAGAATAAAAAGGTATTCCGCCATGAGATGGCCCACCGCCACCCATTCTCATCCCAAATTCATTATCCCTCATCTTGAATGCCTTATGTTGATATATAGTACAAACAAGAAAGTCTCTCACAAAACATAATATTATCACCCAACCTGAAAAAATTTAAAACCCCCATTACCAATCTTTCTTGAAATAACCTATGATAACCAGTCCTCTATAACCAAAAAAAATCAACAAACTAATAGCTCTATACCAATTGGATGAGAGTCGTGGAAAACATGTTCAACCCAACAAAACAGTCTTCACCACCCTTGTATCATACTTATTATCAATGAAAACCTTATACTAGGTCATAGATCGCAAAAGTCATAGATTAACCTCCCTCACATCTTTCACTCTCAGACCTTCAAACATTTTGGCTTTACATGCCAAGTTCTATTTGACCCAACTAATCTTTTTTCCCCAACCTCACCTCTCCCAACAACTCTCTTTAAATTCGCATCAACTTTTTCCAAACTTGTACTGGTATCTTCATAAAAGAATTAAATAAAACAGGGATGAAATTTTATACCAATAGTACATCAACCATTTTCATAAACAAACGAAAGGACCTAAAATGTTTAACAGATATACAATTAAGGGACTCAGACGGAACGAAAATTAATTATGGGACCAAAGTGATACCTCAAAAATAGTTAAAGGACCAAAAGACCAATTAAATCTTATTTGTATCTTACTAAACACGTCAAATTTATGTTGGGGTCTAATATGGATCTGGAGTAAAGGTGTACTTATTATTATTAAATTTGTTCATTATTAAAAATGAAAATGGTCCACCTTTAATCACACCTCAATCTTAGGATTCATATAATATTAACCTCTAAAAAATGATTATAATGTAATTTTCGGCCAATACTTAGCAAAAAATAAATTTTATATTAAGACACACCTTTAGATCGAATACATATCAATCACCTGAATTTTATACATATTCTTTTATTGTTTGTGGTACCTACTATTTGATTATTTAGAATATGCAGAGAAGAATTTATTTTTTTATTGATATAATTATTTGCGATTCTTAATTAAATTGCTAAAATGGAGTCTTATGTGAATATTTCCTTCTTTTAATAATACTCTTTTGTTATATCCAATAATGTTTTGTATTCCCTATATTAGCTTATGTATGTGGGGAGCCTAAAGGACTCGTAATAGAGAAACCCTTCTTTATGGGTCAGACACTAAAAGGAGGGTCTTTAAAGTTGGACATCAAACTAGAAAAGAAGTTAATAGAGGAAAAATTAACTGAACTCAAAGCAGAAAACGCTAATGAAGAGACTATCAAGTCGGTAATGAAAAAGTTTGGAATGATAAGGTGATTTTCGTGTGCCTGTCTCTGTAAATATGTAATGTTACATCATACTACACTGTTCAATATTATTTTACTCAACATATATTCCCACTTCTCATTATCAGATTGTAAGTTTATATCATATAGACCATCTGTTAAATTTTTAGGTAAATCAAAATTCATTTGATATGTTTTTTAGTACCTCCAAGTTTAAGGGTTTAACTGTTTTTACTAACATTGTTAATTTTGGTTGGTGCCAGTAATATATTCAATGATTGTATATTTTTGTAAAAGTATTACATAGATGGTCTATGTGATATAAACTTACTATCTAACGATCAATGTGGAAAAATATGTATAAATTAAAATGATATTATTGACACCATAATGTCAAACTTAATATATGACAAATCCGATAATATAATATAGACCATATCTACAAAATTTGACATTAATTAGAAATCTTTTGATATGTCAATGAAAAACATTAAAATTAACATTTTATAAACTTTAAAAAACGAGGCATTTTGACGTATCTTATTGAGATACCAAAAAAAATACAATTAACATAAATTTTTATATACATGATTAATGTTATAATATCTTTCATTCCAACGATCAATTTTTAATAGGGTTATGTAGTAAAGAATTATTAGAGTGTCATATTATAAATTTTGACAGCATGGTATCAACTGATGAGTTGATCCGTCCTTATATAGAGGAGGGATCAAATTATATCAATGTAATGTTACATCAATATTCAACCGCTCAATAACGTTTTACTCGATTTATATTTTTTAAAGTTGATCGTTAGATGAAAAGTTTATATTATGTAGATCTACCATGTAAATTTTTACATAAATATAAAATCATTTGATATGTTATTGAAACACATCAAGATTAACGATTATTCGTTTTTATAAAACACTGTTAATCTTGGTAATTATAAAAAACATATGAAATTATCTTAGATTATATATATATTTTGAGTAAATATATATACCTATTCTTTTATTAATTATAATAACAAGATTTCCTATGTTTTATAAAAAGTGAATACTTAGTATCCTAGAGTTATGTTGAATAGTAATTAATGTCATTTTCTTCATTATGTTTTTATAAATCAATAGAATACAAAAGCATCAAGTGAATGTTATTCCCCTGGTCTATTCCCCTGGTCACACACCACAGGCAACATCTTCCCGAGGAAACTGAGAATCTTAAAACATTCATCTTCTTCCTCGCAAAAATTCCATTTTCCTACTTTCTATTTGTCGTTTTCCCATAACAAACGAGGAAAATGACAATAAGAGAATATCAACTACTGAGCTAACTTAACAGATTTAACGCTTGGTGGACTTTGGATTCATATAGGTTAAACCTATGAAAAAAAAAAGGTTTGCCTTTTAATAAACTTGACGTTTGGTAGATTATGGACTCATTTGGAGGACGATACCACATTTTCCCTGAATTTTATTCTCTCGTTTTTCCAATAAAATTTTATTGTTAAAAGAAGAACAAAAAACATGTTCACACATGAATTTCTCAAATAAAAGGCTATATTTCGACTTATATTATGTCACTTTTTCTTTCTCTTTTTGGCCCCTTCCCTAACTTTTCTCCTATATTAGGGCAAATTTGCATGGATGGCCAAACACCTATGTATTTACAAAAGCAATGGGAGAGATGCTTGTAGCACATATGAAAGATAATCTACCGTTGATCATCATACGTCCTACTATAGTAATCAGTACTCACTCTGAACCCTTTCCAGGTTGGATTGAAGATGTGAGGTATTCAAAAACTCAATCTTAAGCATTATGTAGTGGACTTTTAACATTTGTGTGCACCCTTTGTTTAACATGTCGTGAATAATGAATAAATTGAACATACATATTTTTCTTAATGGATGTCTACTTTTTCATCATGTTGTGTCTTTAAATATCTTTATTAATTTTTCTTCGAGCAGTCTAATAGTTGGGTTCACACATTTTTAACATGCGGAATTTAGCGTTGGAACCTCGATTCCTATTCTAAGTTGTATTTTTTCTTGAATATATAGAGTTGTACTTTTATGATATATATATATATATATATATATATATATATATATATTGTGTATAGAA
>Ga0315914_1011984_pt1 | contig 10159 bp, 7 predicted proteins | sample MpolenodulesMG_FD_203920 | JGI IMG/M metagenome (GOLD analysis project Ga0315914, IMG submission 203920) | Medicago polymorpha root nodule microbial communities from Los Angeles, California, United States - elongated nodules | ecosystem: Host-associated > Plants > Roots > Nodule | place: USA... | reverse complement strand
TAATGTAATCTCATGATTAAGTCACACTTAATATATTATTACATGAACTATCTATTCTAAGGACTTTATTAACATTACTATAAATATAATAAAGATTGCCATATATTTATTCAATAATAAAAGTCACAATACATAAGATAAGTTCAACATAAACTATTGGCCTCTAGGGCTTACACCAACAGGTGTTACATACTTCTTCAAGGTTTTGGACTATGAATAATATGTCCTGTACACCTACCTGTTCAATGATATGTTGGGTGTCAATGTGTGCAGTGAGTGGGATGACAACTTGATCACCTTATGAGACTTCAGGTAGGGCAGCTGTCTAAGTTTGGGAAAGTATGATGTTTGGGTTAGGTTCAATGATTTCAAAAAGAATAGTGTTGGGTTCAATTGGTAAGATAAGAGCATCTTCAACAGAGTTGGTGATGCTTACCTTGTGTGTTATCCAGGGGTGAGGGTAAGAAAGTCGATAGCTAGGTTTCTGCTTTGGTGATGGTGGAAGTGGTGGCAATGTTTTAATAATTTCCTAAAGAGATTGTCGTACGAGATTATCATAAGAAATTTCTTGGGAGTTTTGTGTTATGATTTGCTCGGTTTGGAGTGGAAATAGAATTTGGGAGTTGAAGAGATCACAATTTGTATGACTAATTAGACTTGATAGAAGGTTTGTCTAAATGATGATGATACTGATAAGGGAAGGATGATAGAGGGTATTGATGAAGTATTCACAGATTCTGTAGGGGCAAGATCAGTACCATTAACATTTTGAGATTCTTCTACTTTGTCTGATGAGGTTGGCTCTGTGGCAGCTGCTTCTGTGACTCTTGTGCCGACTTCTTCTGCCTGCACCTATTCCTTCCTTTGGTTCTCACACTCATCTACATCAATTAAAGTCACATGCCGTAAATCTCCCTTAGCAGGTTCTTTCTTTGTCCTTTCAGGTGAGGGAATGGGTGAGAGAACACTTCCAGAGGTTCTTGTAAACATAGAAAAATCGGTCTTGTAGACGGATGACAAGGTGAAATCTCCTTCATCCGTCTCCGAGTCAGCTCTGGATTGCTTCGTCCTTTTGGGTGCTTGAGACACTTTCTCATCACCTTTCCTTTTAACCTCAACTTTCTTAAACTTCTTTGTGGGAGGAGATGTTGTGACTTTGAATAATTTCCTCTTCTTTTTCTTGTAGACTGTAGTTTCTGAGTTATCAGTAATTTCATCTAGAATGAACTCAACCATCAGATCTACAGAGGCTTGTGACACTAAGTATGATAGATCTTTCGCATCTGGTTCCTGGATGATTGAGGGAAATTTTGGGATGAAGGTTCTACATTCTTTTCTGATTGAGAAACTAGTTGACTTTACCATAGACTCGATGATTCCCATCTTTCTCGAAAGTTCTGCTATCATCATTTGCGCCACTTGCAATTCTAGGTCATGAAAACCCACACCTTCCAATTTTTGAACTATTTTACTCAGATGAAATAGTTCGGTAAAAAGCCTTGGATACTGGACAATCTTTGTCTTCTTCTCAATTTATGTACACATATTGTGAAAAATGTATCCAACCAGATAAAGTTTTTCATTCTCTTTGAGTTACAGAAGAATCACCCTGTGAATCCAGCTAGGTTGATATGTTCCTCTTGCTCTGGGTAGGATGCATTGAATGAGAAACTTAAGCATGATTCTTTATGAATCATGCATGTTGGTGGCTCTGTTCATCTTTCTCTCCTTGGACTCCTTGTCACCCTCCTTCTCTTCCTATACGTCCTTCTTCTCTTCTATCCCATCTTTGTAGAGGATCTTGTCAATAGCTTCTCCAAACTGTGATGAAATTTCATCTATTTCTATCTCAAGAAACCCAGTGTTTTCCAGTCCAAACCATTTGGCTAAGGTGGATTGAGTGTGGTAATCCCAATCCCCATGATAGAAGATTTAATTTTTGTTTCATGTTGCCCATCAATGCTTTGTAACACTTCTTCTCTTATCCAAAAATCTTTAATGAGCGTTGTATAGCGCAGTCCATTTAGAATTTAAAAGAAGTTTATCCATCCAAGTTCTTCAAATTTCTTTCTCATGTTATGCCCATTCTTTGTAAAGGATTCGAAATGCACAGCTTGTTCCTTTAGAAGCTTGAGATCATCTAATTGAATTTTCATTGTTCTTTTCTTGAGAGTTGTTGTTGCTATAGACATGATTTTGGAGGAGAGGGTGTTCTAAAGGTTTTGCTTTGAAAAAGGGTTGTTTTTCTGAAAGAGCTTGAGAACGAATGTGTAGGAAGTGATTGTGTGTTTTTCTAAAGCATTTCATCATTGCCTAGCAGTTATTATCCAGCAGTTAAGATACATGATGGTCGGATTAGGCAAGTGTACCAAATCATTTACCAAGTAATAAAGTGATAAGTAGAGTATTGTATCCACAAGGATTGTCGTTTCATCCAAACAATTCGTATTACTTATTTTTAAAACAATAAAATAAAATATAAGAGTTAAGAGTTAGAGATTGCAATTTTTATCTGTTTGCAACAGAGCAAATTACCTGTTTTTGTTGCAGAAAAGTAAGCAGCGGTTAGGATTCCTCGAATCCCCCCTATTCATTTTTTGGAATTAAATAACATTCATTTCATGTTTAGTTATTCTAAGTAGACTATATAAGTGATGAGTCCGTCAGACGTTCTAACCTAATCAGTTCGTCAAAATGCACTTGCTGATCACATAGTGATCCTTACATGTGGGGTCTTACTCCCTCAGTTGATTTAGGTTTATCCTCCGACGTTGAGTTGCACCTGTTGGTCACATGATGATCCTTACGTGTGGGGTCTCACTCCCTCAAAGGTAATTGAAACATATACTTAAATTGACGTTCCTAAATTTCCAAAGGTATGGTTGCTAGTGTTCCTAAAGGTTTTCCCATCTATGGATCTTAAGAGTTCATAACACACTCTCCCTCTCGATAGTTCTACAATCGAGCAGCCCTATCAACGTCTACCTTACCAAGGTTTGAGGTGACTGGTTGTACTAGGCTTGGCTTAAATCATGCAGTACTTGTTTCCTTAATTGATAACTAGTTACATCCTAGGTTCAACAGATTTTATTCAATATTAGTAATGTCACATCCTATGTACTTACTGATGTAGCATTTTTACATATATCAAAAGTAAATATTTATATATCGTCTCCTCATGGACTAGTGCGATATCACGGATTGTTCGACACCACTTATCATTTTAAGTTGAAAGAGTAATTTGTTCCTTTACTTGAAACCTAGTTAACTATGATGTAAGAGTAAAATTTGAGATTAATAAGGCGTGAAACTTGTTAGGATTAGAGTTCCTTGATCAAGTATTACACGTAAGCTAAAGATCATGCATGGATTATAGCCTTTCTTTGATATTACCACGTAACCTAAAGAGTAATATTGTGACTTCAATTGTATCATTTAATCGTCGATGTCTCACACTATTAAACGATCCAAGAGTCGTTCCTATCATTCAATCGACGATTTCTCAATCTATTGAATGATAAGAAAGCATTAAGTTTGGATACAAAGAGTGGTTATCTAAACATCAATTCCATGTCTAGAATTTATGTTTGGACAGAGGATTATTCTAAACCTAGATTCAAAAGTATTTTTCAATCACAATTAAATCAAACCTAAACAATAAAATGCAAGAATAATCTCAATATCAAATAAAATACTAGAACCATACATTTATATATCAAAAGATTACATGTTTAGCTAGGATCAAGTACCTCTAATCCCAACAATGGAGATTTAGCTACTCATTGTCATGGAAGCTTTGCAAGAATGAATTGAAATGGAAAGATTCATTACAACTTTGTGATTTCTCACTAAAATGAGGAAGAATCCACCTTGTATCACTCTCACTCTATGAAAAACAAGCCCTATCTCTCTCTCTAAAGCTATTCTCTATGATTCTAAGATTAAAAACTAAGACTCCCTTTCAAGAAATGGTGAAGGCTATTTATAAAATTTCCAATCTGCATCAACTCGCTTCGCGAGTTCCTTTACTCGCCATGGCGAGTTGATGTTTCTTCGCCAGTGGGTTTGTGCCACGTCATCAATGGGGAGTTTAGCCGCCCTAGTTCGCCTCCCAAGTAAATGCACTCGCCATGGCGAGTAAAACTGTGCTTCTGCCTCTGCTGGCTCTTTGATAACTCGCCATTGCGAGTTGGAGGCGAGGTGGAGGCAAGTAAATGTGCCTTTCTGCTCTTGCTTGTTGATGCTACTCGCCATTGCGAACGGGAGGCTAGTTTGAGGCGAGTAAATTCATCTTTCTGCCTTTTTGTACTTCTTTTCTTGTTTTTCTTCATTGCTCAGTGTCTTGAGTAACTTTCCTACACAATTGGGTAAAGTAAGATAAATAAAGCGTAAAAGGGCCATAATCATTTATCTCTCGGCTTTTCCATTAATAACTTGCAGCACAAGTAACAATAGTGCCTTAAAATATTCATTTGAATTACTACTTTCTGGCACTTATCAAACTCTCCCCAACTTAACTCTTTGTTTGTCCTCAAACAAAAGGTTGAAAACTAAACAGTTTTAGGACAAGATACCAGTACAACAAGGTGTTGAGAACTCTTTTCAGATGAATGATTCAAAGTCAATGCGCGGGCAAGTCTGAAGTTTCCAACTAATCTGGAAATCCACTGCGAATATGAAATGAGTCCTAAGCACGAAGTTCATGTCAAATAGTTAAAGTCAATAATACACTTATTCACGAACCACACCTAACACACTTCTTTGTAAGTAAGTGAAAACAATGAAATCAATGAGTGAGGGTTATGAAATACACATCCAGCAATCAAGTTAACATCCAGATCAAGTTATGTGTCCATCCAGATATTATTTCAAAAGGCACAAAAGCATGGATCAAAAGGTCTTTGAGGGTTATAACTTGGCTTGACTATAAAAGAAAGGACATTTATGGGGCAATTGAATTCAAATGGCCAATCATAAGGGAAGATTCCTTCTATTTACATTCAAAAGATAAGTTTACAAGCATCCCCTTAATTCTAAACAAACCTTTGGTGTTTAAACATGATACACCTTGATCTTGACAACTTATTCTATTTTTGGTCTTTCTTTTTCTTTTCTCTTTTTTTTTCTTTATCATGTACACATTCTTTTCTTATCTTTTTTCTATTTACAACACAATGTTGTCTTGATCACAAAAATAAAAATTTCACCAACTTACTTGACAAGTGATTTACATCTACCTTTTCTCCCCAACTTGAACAAAAACATACCCTATTTGAATGTTCCCTTACTCTTACGGCAGAGGGACAAATAAACAATGAAGGTTTAGGGTTCAATCAATTAAAACATATCAAAGTCCTTTAGTGCGTCAAAAATGAGCTAGATTTGAAAAACTTTAGGACAAATTCATCAAGCATTGTGCTTATGAATTGACAACTCATAATTGAAGACTTTGATTCATTTGGCTCAAGTGGGTTAGCAAACACTCGCTCTTCTCACAAGGTAGGCTATTTATGGTCAAGTAGTTTTCAATCATTAACAAAAAATATGCCTTGATCCTTTCCATGCCTTCACACAATTTAACACAATTATTGGATTTAACATAAAGCGACCGAGTTAAACTCTGAATGCCGGTCTCCTTGCATATAGTATAACACATTGAGGTTTCCTCACTTTTTGGCTAGAACTAAGTGGTTCACAAACAAATACATTATTGCGGAGAACTAAATGAAATGAAATTTGTGCAAAGTACTTGTTTCATATTCAAGTAAAAACCTAGAAAACTGGAAACTTGTACCTTGGCTTTGCGCTTTATAACAACTTATATATCATTATCAATCATCTGAGATTTGCTCAATCTTTGGCTATCTTTCAAGCACTTTGAAATTTAAAGCGTTGAGCATTTTCTTTGAAATTCAAGCAAAGAGATACACAAAATATCTTCCACATTTTTCAAAATAAAACTCAAAATTGAAGTACTTGAACATTATCCAGACAATACGATACATCATTAAACGATACGAACACAAAGTAGTTAATTAAAATGATTGTTTAAACGACATCACATTACGACCAAAACACAATACGAATACGAAAATTAATGTACCAAAATCCTTAAACAGTGATAATTAAACAGAGTTATGAGTCATTGTGCCAAAATAAGATACTAACAGAAGCAAATATTGTTCAAGGTTAACATTAAAGTAAAGTAAAAGGAGAATAAATGAATTGACTGAAAGCTTTAAAAATATCACTCATGAAATGTGAGCTTTCAAGTCTTTTTCTCTTCCTTTTCAACCACGCATGTCATCAAAGCCATCATCTTCATCACTTCCAGTGGATGTTGCGCTGTGTACAAGTGTCGGATCATCTTGCTCCATGCCTTCCTCCTCTGCATTGTCTTCAGCCATGTTCTCATTACCTGCATAAAATCCACCTCCTCCATAAGCATTTGGCGTGTCCTCAGGCCAATTCACATAAGCTTGGAAAGCAGTGGGCGTCATGAACTGCTCCATAATCTCCGGAGGGTACCCAACTTGCTGTTGCATCAGATACTGGGACTGCTGAAAGTAGGTGTTAGCCCGATTAGTAGCTGACAACATGTTTCAGGTGTGCATGTTGCTCTCATGTTGCCATTGAGCGTAACTAGCAAAATCAAATGGAGCATTGGGTGGGATCGGAGTTGGTTCGTTCTGTTGCTCAGGTTGTGGTGGAGGTGCCCGAGAAGACGACGCTGGCTTGCCTTTGCCCTTTTTGGCTTCACCCATGATGTAGTGGGTGATGAAAGCATCATTGATGGGGTTTCTAATATGTTCATGGACCGCATTTAGTTGTCTCATACCGGAGTCTTTGATGAGACCCATGATGAGACCGGGGAAAGAGAGACGAGTCTCTCTTTCACCTTTTCCTTGGAGGGTGACCTTCTTTAGTTCTCATGCAATGGTACGGGCAATATCTACCTTGATCCCCTTGAGGATATAGTAGATTAAAGGGCATATTTCAACAATGCAGTCAGAGAGGGGACTATTAGGGATGACATTGTACAAGATGAATTTTTGGATGATTTTGGCGGGGTTGGTCATGGCTTTGTATTGAGCTCGATACTCTCTCCCGGCGTCACTCACATCGTAGTTACAACCCTCCAACAAGATAAATCGTTTGATGTCTTCATGGGGTCCCGGAAGGGTGAAGTGACCATTATTTTGTTTGGCATAGAAGTCATCCATGTCAATTGGGGAGAGGATTAGGAAAGGGTTCCCAAGGTATTGATTTATGGCTTCACGATCAAATCAGATAACCCGACCACGGACAAAAGTCTCGTACGTGAAGGAGTCGGTGGGTGGATTTTCGGGGAGAGCATTGGCGTAGAATTCACGCACAAGCTCGGCGTTGAGGTTGGTGATAGGGTTGAGCAGTCTGGTCTACCCTTGGCCGAGTAAAAGCCTGGAAATGTCCTTGAACGGTCCCTCAGGGTCAAGGTTAAAAACTCTTTCAGGCCACATAGACTGCTGCAGCAGTTCTACGTACCTGTCTTGGTGGTACCTAAACCTAAATCGCTCTCTCTCAAAGGCTGGGTTGCTGGGAGGAGGTTGAGGTGCGGATGTTTCACCTTTTCTGTGTTTACTAGTGTGTGTTTTCTTAGGTCCCATGCCTACAAAACAACAAGGAATTCCATACACAAGACAATATAACAGTTAAACAACAGTATGAGATGGAAATATTATCAATAGCAGGCTCAAAACATGATTTCAGAAAAGATGTTGCAAGTTCTGATGCAACTCGCCTTGCGAGCAGATTTACTCGCCATGGCGATTTGTTGATGAATCTCTAGGTTTGTGATGATCACTCGCCATGGCGAGTTGCCTAGAATTTTCGAAAAATTGACCCCTTTTTCACTTAAATCAACAGTGTTCATTATGTTTAACCCCAAATGAAGTAATTCTGACCCTACTGCACAAAGATGAACTAAATCACAGGCTTTGTAAAAATTTTGGATTTGTTCCACAAAAAACCCTTTTATTGAACATTTACACAAAGGTATAAAATTTGTGGATTTAATCATGAGAGGAACATAAAAGATTTTTGCTGTACAGTGTGCTATGATTCTGTTTCATCTCAGCAAGGTAACATGTGAATTAAGAATAACAAAAATTGAAAATTTGTTCACTACCCTAGGGTTTGTCCATGTACACATCATATGCAAAATTAAAACATTGGATGAATTACAAACCTGATTGTATGTGAATGCAAGTGCAGAAATGATTATGGACTTGGACTTGACTTGGATTGATTTGAATGATGATTATGTGATTTAGGCTTTGTATTTGAGAGAAAGGGTCTTTGCAATTCTTGAGAGAGAGAAAGAGAAAAACGAAAATGATAGGAAAAAGTTTGGTATGAGTGGTTAAGGGGAGTTAATGTGAATTAGTGGCTTTGGAATCTGAAACCGTCAGAACTGCTACAACTCGCCTCGCGATCAGATTTACTCGCTGTGGCAAGTGCTTTGGTAGTCAACACAGTCAATAACCATTTTACTCGCCATGGCGAGTGGTTTTACGTGCCTCACGAGTTATGACAGGTTTGGTTTTTTCTTTCTTTCTGACTTCTGTTTTGGATGATTTGGGTATGCACCATGACTCCTAATCCTAGTATGCATAAAAACAGTAAATAACTCACAAAGTTGGGTTGCCTCCCAACAAGCGCTAGTTTTTTTCGTCGTTAGCTCGACGCCTTTTTCATTGTCGTTCACGGATTGTTAAGTGAGATTGTCGACGTAAGCCGATCAATCTCACCCCCGAAATATGGCTTTAGCCTCTGGCCATTCACTGTCCAGCTAGCTTTTGTAGCTTGATCTTCAAGCTCTATTGCACCATATGATTTGACCTCTTTAACCATGAAAGGTCCGAACCATTTTGACTTCAATTTGCATGGGAAGAGTCTTAATCTTGAATTGAACAACAATACCATTTGTCCAAGCCTGAATTGTCTTTGAATGATCTTCTTATCATGGTACTTCTTGACCCTTTCTTTGTAAAGCTTTGAGGACTCATATGCTTGATTCCTCATTTCTTCAAGCTCATGCATTTGAACTTTCCTTCTTTCACCGGCTTTCTCTTGATCAAAGTTTAGAAATTTAACTGCCCAAAATACTTTGTGTTCGAGATGAACCGGTAAATGACATGATTTGCTATAGACCATTTGAAAAGGAGTGAGACCTATAGGAGACTTGTAGGCTGTCCTATAGGCCCACAAAGCTTCATCTAATTTTGCTGACCAATCCTTTCGAGATGCCGAGACTGTTTGTGGATGATAAGGTGATGCCACCTTATGTTTGACTCCATAATGATCTAAGGCCTTGGAAAGTTGTGTGTTTCAGAAATGTGCGCCTCCATCACTTATTAAAACTCTTGGTGTTCCGAATCGGGTGAATATATTTTTCTTTAGAAACTTCACTACCGTCTTGCTATCGGCTTTTGGCGATGTGACGGCTTCCACCCACTTGGAGACATAATCAACAGCTACCAAGATGTATTTGTTGGAATATGATGAAGGGAAAGGGCCAACAAAATCTATACCCCAACAATCAAACACTTCCACTTCAATAATACTTTGTAGAGGCATTTCATTTCGCTTTGACATTGATCCGGTTCTCTGACATTCATCACAAAACTTGCAATGTATGTAAGCATCTTTGAAAAGTATAGGCCAATAGAAATCGGATTGAAGCACTTTGGCGGCAGTTCTCTCCCCATTGAAGTGACCTCCATAGGGGGAATTGTGACATTGCCATAATATTTTCTTTGCTTCTTCATTATCAACACACCTTCGCAATAGGTTATCCACTCCAATCTTGAATAAGTATGACTCATCCCATACATAATGATTTGCTTAATGGAGGAACTTCTTGCGTTGTTGCCAAGTATAATATTCAGGAATGAATTTTGTTGCTTTGTAGTTTGCCATATTGGCAAACCATGGTCTTTCTTTGATTGCAAGTGCAACACCCCGTTTTCCCAACAATGTAAATAATAAAAATAATCAGAGTATTCAACGTAAAACGGAATGTCACACTACTTTTAAAACATAAATAGAGTAAAGTTACTATTTATCAAAACAACCCTGTCAAAAATTCATTTATATTGCAGCGGAAAATTATTTCAAA
>Ga0315914_1011983_pt1 | contig 10164 bp, 10 predicted proteins | sample MpolenodulesMG_FD_203920 | JGI IMG/M metagenome (GOLD analysis project Ga0315914, IMG submission 203920) | Medicago polymorpha root nodule microbial communities from Los Angeles, California, United States - elongated nodules | ecosystem: Host-associated > Plants > Roots > Nodule | place: USA... | reverse complement strand
TGTGAGAGAAATCAATTTGGAAGAAGAGAAACCGATTTGTGAGTGAGAGAGAGAGAGAGAGAGAGAGAGAGAGAGAGAGAGAGAGAGAGAGAGAGAGAGAGAAGAGCGATCGACCACGGTGAAGGAGGAAAAAGTTAAGAAGGTGGAGAGGGGGAAGATGGACGGTGGTGTTGATAAAGATGGAAGAGGAAGAAGAGATCAGTCTGAGAGGAAGGGACGATGGTGTTGATACACCCGTTCCTTTTTTTTAAAGAAAATTATTTTTTTAATTTAAAATCTCAACGTTTGATGTTTCCTTGCCACATGTCTTGCATCCAAGACCCTAAATGGGCTAAATGGAGCATTGGGTAAATGGAGCATACCCGAACTCATAACTCACGACCCACTTTGTTGTAGCTTCCGAAACTTCGACACTTTTACTTATCAATATTTGCCAAAATTAGAAGTGGCCTTTTTATTTTTATTTTCCGAAATTTTGCCAAATCAACACATATCATATGAGTAAACCATCAAATTGGTCTCTGTCTTTGTTCTCAGATTGATCTCTGACTCTGACTCTATTAATTATTTTGTATTTTGAGTGTTAATGCCTCAATGTCTTTTGGATATTATTTAGTGGTTAACGACATAATCCATTTTGAATCTTATTTGGTATGTTGATAGCTTAAAATGCAAAACAACTAGTAGAGTTAGAGACCAATCTGAGAAACATTTGACAAAGACAACGACCATTTTGAATTATTAATAGAGTCGGGGACCAATTTGAGAATTTAGTACAAAGAGAGGGACCAATTTGATGGTTTACTCCGTATCATATCATTGTCTATTTAAGTCACAAGAAAGAAGAGTCGTCCCGAACTTCTACTTTTTGTGAGTGTCTATTTTGGTAGATCTAATTGTTTAACATACACTTTATTTATGCACACTTGTATTATTGAAAATTTTCACGTAAAGTTCGTTACATTGAAAGCAGGCCTTATTTTTATTTTTATTTTGAAATAAAATTCGCATAAAACCCACACAATTAGAGTGTTGAAAGAATGCCTTACTTACTCTTATTTCATATAGTGGAACTGACTACGCTAAATATTACCATTTATTTTTTTAAATACATGATATTTTGAATAATTTCTGGACAATAGATTGAACATTCTTTTCTAGTCTTACTTTTATCTGACATCAACAATGGTCAAATAACATATTAAGAATTACAAAACAAAAGGATCTATAAACTGATAATGCACAGGACTGAAGCTTGTTCATAAAATAAAACACTCTACAAGAACCTGTTCAAGAGACAGACAGATGATGCAGATCTAGTTCTAATTCTGCATACAGGATCTTCATCGAAGATTCTAAAACCATCCTTTTCATAATTACATGCATTTGATTTTGGCCATCCATTATATGCATTTCTAAACTATAAACGAATCAAGGGACAAAGTTAAGCTTGCAAGTTCGAAAGTCAATTCAAAATATTGGATGGTAATACTTCTTATATTCGCACATCCCGCACGTACATCTCATTTCTGCCTAAATTTCACCAAACTCCAGGACAACACTCATTACTATATGAATGAATCGATCTAACAATGGAAGGAAATTATCTTATCTAAAGAAAGCTAAATCAAACTAGTTGATCGCCAGTGACATGCTGATCCAAATTCCAAACTCTCCCATCATATTGTTGCGTGTCAATCATATTTAGAAATTTTCAGTTTTTGCTCCCAAATCCACGAGGAGGTTGCCTTGACGTTGAGTCCGCAAATAACTTCCTTGACTCTGCTTTCTTTCTCCTCCTTGCAGTGCCAGGTGGAGCCTGATATAGGCAGAATGCAGAAAGTAAAAGACATCAAATTTTCTGATAAAAAGCATGCATAGACAAATACAAGAACAAAATTCACAATAATGGTTCTGCATTTTTCTTCTTTATTTCTTCTCCATAGCTTCACTAGGATGTTTTCCGGCTAAAAAAGGTGTAGAAGGTCATAAATGACTCAAACCACACCCATGTTTGTGGAATCTTAATACACATCGCACTTCCAATTAACTTTTTAAACAAGGAAGGAAATTACATTAAGATAATAGGATTCAGAATATCTTCATCCGTGGATTAAATGCACATCAGTCATACATTATAAGCATAACACCTAAGTCATGTTAAAACTACGATTAGCAAAATGGCCTGCCCGAAAGATACCTGTAGATGTGGGTTAAAATAACTAATATACTTTGCACAAACATGAAATAAAGTACTATCTCTGGCTCATTATACGTGTTCTGTTTAGAATATTTTTTCGTTGCAAATTATTTATATTTTAGAATACCAAGACATCATTAATTATTTTTTCAACAAATATCTCATTTAAACAGTCTATCCTCCCAAGTCCTAACTACTGCACTACCACTTTCAACTACTCCAATTAATGTAATGTCTTACTCTAATAAATCCGTCAAAAAAAAATGTCTTACTCTTTAGTAAAGGCAGTTTAGTCTAAGCACATTATTTTATTAAGAAATGAGCATTGTCTTAAACAATACTTATAATGTGATAGAAGGAGTAACTAAAAAATTGCTAAAACTCATATATGTAGAAAATAGAATCACCTTTTCCTCTGTTTTAAGTGCTTCCTCAAGATTACTAAGTGTTGGCATTGATCCACCTTCCATTACACCCATTAGGTTCTTCATCCGAACACGCATTTGAAATAGTTGAGCTACAAGTTGGCTTACCTGACATTATAGTTGTGTATTTCTCGAAGTTAGAAAGTATAGCATCAGTATAGAAACCACAGCTTCGAAGGTCACTATGACAAAACAAGTAAAAATTTGAAAGAAAATTTATTCTTCTTACCTGCTGCTCTGTTTTCCCTGAATCCTGAGCAACTCTTTTCCTCCTAATAGGGGATTCTGCCAACAGTTCTGGCTTTTCCCTTTCCTCTGGAATTAAACAAGAAAGGTTAGTAAGCAAAATCAATTAATCCAGATTTAACAGATATGAATGGATTGATTAGTATAAAGAAACAACCAGGGGTCATTGCTTCTATTATCACTTCCATAATCTCCAAATTCCTCTCTGCTTCTCGAATTTGAGCAGGAGTAACCTGTAAGCATGCAGATGAGATGACAACGTGTGCAAATATATAATCAAAACTGGAAAGATAGGAAAAATGTGCAAATATAATCAATGCTCCATTTTAAGGTTGATGGACTAAACTTGGTAAATTGCATATAATTGCCTACTTTCCTCCCAATTGCTATAAGGCACCAAATACATGAAACTGTAATAAGTAGAAATACTTAGGGATAGTTCATATGCTGGTCCATACCTTTGCCATACCAGGAATCATCCCAATGACTCGGGACACAGAACCCATCTGTGCAACAGCACGAGTTTGCTTTAGAAAATCATTAAAGTCAAACTTTGCACTCATGATCTTCTTTTGCAGGTCCTCAGCATCTTCTTGTTGCATCTATAATAAATGCAGTTGATATATGAACATTTTGTTTTCATTGACTGTACAGAAAACAGCAAGACTTACAACTTCTTGTGCCTTCTCCACAAATGAAAGGACATCTCCCATTCCTAGGATTCGCCCAGCCATTCGGTCGGGGTAGAAAGGTTCAAGATCTTCCATGCGTTCCCCGCGTCCTACCAACTTAATTGGCTTTCCAGATACCTGTCATCATGGAACTACCCAATCAAATAAAATATATAAGAGAAAGGAGAGAGCTTATAATATTGTAGTAAATCAATCACATTATAGTTTTTAATATGGTTTAGAAACATAGGCAAAATTGTCACTTAGAAAGCAATACTCCACAGAGAGTATCATAAAGTTTGTTTTATGCCATTTTGAAGGTAAAACATCAAATTCAATGGAGATTAAGTTGTCAAAACGGTTCCTTGTGATTTCTAGCTTTATGTCAGTAAACAGATAGGAAACAATTGGTATTGAAATGAAAAATTGAAGGAAGAACATAATCTTATTAGAGAAGTCCTCTGTATACAACTCTAGGCTGATTCCAAAGCGCCTAACATCTACCAACAAATTCGGAGTTACTCACTAACTACCTACAGATTCCACCTTAATTCTTATTTATAAAGCTCACCCCTAACCCTTTACTAACTATTGACAGACCAGAGGCCCATACTCTGCGTCTCAAATTATAAGTCGCTTTACAATACCATTGAAACATTAATGTTACTTTTCCTATAATACCCTTACTTATTTATTACTCTTTCTTCTTTCAATTCTTTAATTTATTTTTCCTATACCATTAATGAAGGATAATTTTGTAAAATTACTCCTAATTATAATTTACGACTTATAATTTGGGACGTAGGGAGTAATTGACACAAAGGATCAAGCAAATACAAGAACAAGAAGGATGATAATTTTTTTTGGTCCTCGTGCAACTAGAAATCACATTTTGTAAATTAACGGGACTAACTTTCAAGAGCTCGTAATGTTGAAAATTCTGGTATAGCGGGTAACTATTGGTTAAGACGAGAACAAATGTAAGGTAGCATTGTTTGAAAGTAAAATACAAAATAAAAACATCTCATGAAAGCTAAGATAAAACAAGCAAACCTCTTTGACACTCAAAGCTGCTCCACCTCTTGAATCACCATCTAGCTTTGTCAAGATGGCACCAGTTATTCCAATCTCAAGATTGAAAGTAGTCACCAAAGCTGTTCAATCAAAAACAAAACAGTGAAGTCGATTTTGGGATGGTTTTGGCTGTCAGAGTATAATAACCAACATCAAAAACATAATTATACAAAAACCTAACTAAAATATGGTTTTTTGGTTTATAAAGGTATCACTTGCGAGCAAATGTAAAGACCAACTCATTCAAGGATCTGGAGCGCATTCAAGAGTTGCCTCTCTCAAAAGGTGAATTTTAGTACGCATAAGTCAGGGATTGAACCCTTGACCACATACTTAAGTTGCTCCCCTCGGATTACACCAATTTGGTAGTAAAATATATGTTTAATAATATGCCAGCCATTAATTTAGAATCAGTTCATAAATATGAATAATTTATTTTTATAGAAAAATATTTTCTTTTTAATGTAAGAGTTGATACTTTAAACTTCACTTTTGAATACCTGCTGCTTCTTGCCCTGTCATAGCATCCACAACTAACAAGACTTCTGTTGGACTCAGTACCCGTTTCACATCTTTTAACTCGTCCATCATTGCTTTGTCTATCTGTTTCATAAGAAATAACAACCTTGATGAGCATAAAAGAATTTATTCAAACATTAAAAGAATCATGAAATAATTATTCACCGTAACATTTTCAGTCATATAAAGAATTACCTGCAGCCTACCAGCAGTGTCAACAATAACCACATCAATTTTCTTCTTTTTGGCCTCTTCAAAACCTTGTTTAGCAATGTCTGATGGTTTAACATCGGTACCTGCTGTATATACAGGGACGTCCACCTGATTGATGGGTCAATAATTAGTGTTTTTAATATAATATTTGAGTTCGTTTTATTTATATTTGAGTTTATTTTATTTAAGTTTATTTCCTTTTTAAAATTATTTTACTTCAATTGCAAGTTATTTAATTTCAGGAACAAATATTCTAAAGATTGAGTCTTGGAGTAAAAGAAAGGGATTTGGAGCTGATTCGGGTTGAAAATACGAAGATTCAATGCAAAAATATAACATCCCCCAAGTCAGACACTTGGCACGGCCAGTGTCATCAGCCACACGGCCGTGCCAGCCTTTAGGATCCCTTTTACTGCATTTTGCTTTCTGGACAAGCTACCTATTAGTTTACTTTTGACCTAAAAGCCTGTGGTTTCTTGTGGAACATTCTAGTGTTATATTTCTTGTGGCTTAAGTCATTGTAAACTATAAATAGAGTAGCTAGCTATCAGAACAATTCATCTTTTGTTCTTGGAATAAAAGTTCACATTTATTTTATTGTTATTTACTTTTATGTTCTTCTTCTTCTTCTCTTCTATGTCTACAATGAACGTGAGTGAGTAGACTCTTTTTGTCTTGAGATTGTTGGATAAGTCTAATGACGTAATCCTAGTCAAACCAAGCCATGAACCCTAATTTTATATAAATTTACTTTCTAATCTAATTTCACCGTTTTTATAATGAATTAACAAATATCAAACTCATAATGCGACAACGGAGGGTTAGTATTTGTTAATTCATCATCACAAATATCAATTCATAATGCGACAGCGAAACTTTGATATTGGAACAAGTGAAATTAGATAAGGGTTGCGAAACATGAGAATAGTCTAGCAAACCTTGAGACATATAAAGTTTCGTTTTTCAAGGATTCTAATAGCAATCAACCATGAGAATACGTGTGGTTGCTAGAGGAACACACTCAATGACTTCGAAAGAAGCTTTGATACGCTTAAGAGAAACTTGTCTTTAGAAAGTAGGTCCAATATAAAGTTTAGGTTTAGGGTTTGTTTGTGAAGGGTTTGTCATCGACATGAACCAATAATCCCAAGACAACTTTTATTATTATTGTTATTTTCTTTCAATTAAAAATCCAAACTTTTTAACCTTTGAAATTTTCATCTAATCATTATTAAAAGTTAATTGAATTCATAACTCTCTGTCGGAACGATACTCTTTTTACTACTTCGGTAAAACCGTGCACTTGCGGTTTTACTCATCACTGATACAAGCTATAACTAATTATAATCATCTAACTAGATGCAAATGGAGAGAATATAGATCAAGAGATGAGTCAAACAATGCTAATTGGATCTTGATGTTAGATGCCTGAATCCAATTTGTTAGGAAATAAGAATGCTCGCAAAATTTCTCGTGGTTCCTTCATAATTTTTATCCAGACAGATCATTAAAATCATCGGAAGATGCTAAAGCAGCACCTATCAAGGCTAGCATAATTCCAGTAGCCCAGGAAACACATCACTTCTAATATATTACAATGCACATTCTTCATGGTTTCATGCTAGTAAGCAACAACAAAAAACTATATTTAATTGAAAAATTAAAATGACATGACTAACTATATTTGAATGAGGTGTATGTATCATTAAAGAAATTGAAACTTGTTAACAACTTCAATGAAACAAAAATCTGGTACCTGTTTACCCAAGATAGTAAGCTGGTCAATAGCAGCAGGTCTATAAACATCCCCGGCAACTAGCATGCAACTCTTCCCCTGAGATCAGATGAATATGATTCGTTTCAATAAGGCGAAGAAGGAACCAAAAAAAAGTATTAGAAGGTGATGAAGGAGATTGGAAATACACCTGTTTCTTGAAATAATTTGCTAACTTTGCACACACGGTTGTCTTCCCAACTCCCTGGAGTCCAGCCAATAAAATGACAGTGGGCCCAGATTTGGCAAAAGTCAATTCCGAGACCTCTCCACCCATCAATTGAACAAGTTCATCATGAACAATCTGCAAAACCCAACAATCAACACCCATTTTCCTGAAAGAAAAAAACACCCATTTTGTTCTTGTATGAAACTTCAGTTTTCAAAAAATAACTCTGGTTGATGTTATTTTATTGGCTTAATAGCAGTTTTAACCCTTAACTTTCCCAAAGTTGCGATTTTGGCCCTTAAGAAAAAAAACTACAAAACCGCCCCCTAAGTTTTGCATTTGTGCCAGTTTTGGCCCCCAATGTCAATTTTGACTCGGTCTGCGCTGACATGGCACCCTAAGTGAGGTGCCACGTGTTATTTTTTTAATTATTTTTACCAAAAACTGGCCTTGGGAGGCCAAAACTGCTACAGTTGCAAAACTTAGGGGGCGATTTTGTAGTTTTTTTTCTTAGGGGGCGAAAACTGCTATTAAATCTATTTTATTTCATGCAAACAAGTTCTCTCACTTGCACCATGTTATAAAGAAAAACCACAAATATACATTCATTTGTGGCGACTTGTCCACTTTATACAGTGAACAATATTTAGTTGTTACTACAGAGCATTTTCTACAATGAGTTAAGATTCTCTCCATTTTCTACAATGATACATTACAGTAGTTTTGAATATATGAAATCATATAAATGTGTATGTATGTCACATGTTCTAGAAATGGGTGCATATATAGACATAAAACTATAGCAACGGAACTCTCCATCCACAGCGTATTTCAAATGTAGAATTTAAGAATACCCAATTTTATTTTTTCCTAAAAAAATAAGAACAAAATCAGTTGAATTTAAATGCAATTTTAAGACTATTACATAAAACATAACACAAATGCTAATAAAGTTTGAAATGAATTGACCTTAACCAATTGTTGATCGGGTTTGACTCCTCGAGTGACTCCAACACCCACAGCCTGATCAGTAACAGATTGCACAAACCTTCTTACAACAGGAAGACTTACATCAGCTTCTAAGAGAGCTCTCCTAATATCTCGCATAGGCTCCACAATATTGTCTTTGGTCAAAACCTCTGCACAAAGCAAGTCAAATAATTACGTGTGACTGTGAGTATCGCGTACAACGGAAGTTGCAAAGTAGTAAGTAATTATAGTTGAATTGAAAAAGACCTTCTCCTTTGAGTTTGTTCCAGGCAGATTCAAGACCAGTGGTTAACTGACCAAACATTTCAGCCCTGACCACAACTGGACGAATCATATCCATTCTTCTCACAGTTATGCTCTTCGACTGAACAAAACCCCATATCTCTTTCTGAAACCAAATCAAACCAAATTATTATCTTATCTATCAATGAATGGAAGAATGACTAATCAGAAGAATAGTAGATGACGTGGCATGCTTACCGCGAAAGAATTTCTGTAAGAAAGGGAAGAACAAAGCTTGCTCGAAGAAGAAGAGGAGGAGGAGAAGGTAGTGGTTCGGTGGTGAGAGAGTGGCGTGGACAAATGGCGGGACGCTAGAACTGCTTCCATCTCCACCAACTCAACTCAGTACTACTTGATGCTATCTCTGTGTGTGTGTGTGTTTTATCCACACCTGCCAAACTGGGCTATCATCAACTGCCGTAAATTTACCTTTTATGTTTTTAAAAAAATTAATTTACCTTATCCAAGTTTAAATATAAGCAATTAACTGATGTTAATTAATCTAATTTACTACTTTTTAATATCCACAAAAATAATTGTATTTTCCAAACTCTCATTTCTTTTTGTTTTTTTTACATAAAATTGGTTTATGGGAATACAAAAATGATTACTAAGAAATAAAATATGAATTAGTAGGAAGATATTTTGAAAATGAAGCATTAAGAGTAAAATTACTACCTATGACCCTTTTGACCAATATCTGACAAGAACATTTAAAACCAAGGTTCAAACCCACGCCCTAACCCAACATATCAAATGAAGACCCGGGTTTTTTTATTGTTTGAATCGTGCTTGTCGGGCTTCTTTTATTTTAGACTACTAAACATTATTTATTTTTTTATTTTTAGATTTGAATTGAAAGGGGGTATATAAATAAATGAAAGAATAATCATGTCATTAATTGTTCATATCATATAATCAATATAAATCTATTAGATTTTTTTTATTTTTTATTTTTTACAGAAGATAAGGGAAGATATTGAAGTATTGCTAATTCAAATCTGCATATTAGCATTATTATCAAAAATAACGTAACTATATGCATCTGGGAGAGATTGGTATTTTAAGTGTTGCTGAATGCTGATGCAGCTATATACATATTAGTATTGCTTATACTATAATGTAATTTGTATAGACATTCTGGTTCCGGGTGTAAGTGTTTGAAATGTGGCTGATGCAATTGTTGCATCATTGTATTACTTGATTATAATTGTCTGTATCAGTTTAAGTATAATTTTTGTTTCAGTTAACCCAGATTTGGCACCCTCATGGTGTTTTCTCCAACTTTATATCGCTATTTTTAAAGGGTGTGACAACACTGCTGCCATAAAAGGATAAACATGACTTCAAAATTAATCCATGCAGTTTTTCACTACTTACAATACATTGAAACAAGGGTTAAATAAGTTTTTCGTCCCTATAAATATAACGAATTTTGATTTTAGTCCCTATAAAATTAAACTGAATGTTTTCATCCTCACAAAAAAATTTATTTTATTTTTGGTCCTTAATGGATATAATTTTATTGTGTTTTTGACATTTTTTGAACATAATATGAATATATAAATGTCAAATATAATAAACGGACATAACATGAATAC
>Ga0315914_1011982_pt1 | contig 10165 bp, 11 predicted proteins | sample MpolenodulesMG_FD_203920 | JGI IMG/M metagenome (GOLD analysis project Ga0315914, IMG submission 203920) | Medicago polymorpha root nodule microbial communities from Los Angeles, California, United States - elongated nodules | ecosystem: Host-associated > Plants > Roots > Nodule | place: USA... | reverse complement strand
CAGCATACAGATAAACACGCTGCCAAGCAATATAAACAGAAAAGGAAGGCCGCTACTGGTATTAAGAAAGTGTAAAAATGGGAAATGATTCATTAAGATGAAAAGTGATTACAAGATAGTATTTATACTATAGGCTAATTGTACTATCTAAAAAGGATTGTACTATCCTCAAGCTAAAGTACAATGTAAAAACTAGTTACTTGTAGTACAAGTTTTCTTACTATCATCCTTATTATCATTATGTAATATCCTCCCATAAATTGGAGGTTGGTAGATATCCAACAACCCCAACTTGGATAACAAGAGATTAAAAGGCTGAGGAAATAAGGATTTGGTAACAAAATCTGCTAGTTGATCATGAGTGGTGACTGGTAAAAGCTTGAAGTTTTTACCTCACAATGTGGCAGTCAATCTCTAGATGTATGGTTCTCTCATGGAAGACTGGGTTGGCTGCAATGTGCATAGCACTTTGGTTGTCACAGTACAAAATTGGAAGCTGAACACATGTAATATGTAGATCCCTGAGTAAATAAAGCAGCCATTGAAGCTCACAGGTAGCAGATGTCATGGCCCTAAACTCATCTTCAGAAGAAGACCTGGATACAATAGGTTGTTTCTTTGTTCTCCATGATATGAGGGATTGACCCAGAAAGAAATAATGTCCTGAAATTGAACGTCTAGTATCTTTACAACCTGCCCAGTCAACATTAGTATAGTCTTGAAGATGTAAACCTGAATCTCTAGGGAAGAAAATGCCACGACCTGGTGAACCCTTGAGGTATTTAAGAACTCTTAGAGCAGTATTGTAGTGAGTTTGAGTAGGTTTACTCAAAAACTAACTGAGTTGTTGAGTTATGAAAGAGATGTTTGGTCTTGTTGTATTCAGATAAATCAACCTTCAAATTAACCTTCTATAAGCAGAAACATTAGTGAATGCATTTGAATTATCATTATGTAACTTGATAGATGGATCAGAAGGTGTATTGACTGGTTTAGAACCAAGGAAACCTGAATCTTGTAATAAATCCAGACAATACTTTCTCTGACATAAAGAAATACCACTTTGGGAATGAGCAACTTCAAGGCCTAAGAAATATTAAAGGGTATTAAGATCTTTGATTTTGAAGGCTTGATTCAATGCATTCTTGATAAAAGTTATCTCGGGAAGAGAATCACCAGCAAGAATTATGTCATCAACATAGACAAGAAGCACTGTAAAATTGTCAGGAGTTTTCTTAGTGAACAAGGAAACATCAGAAGTAGCTTGTTAATATCCATTAGTAATGAGCAGACCAGTGAGTTTCTCATACCATTTTCTTCTAGCTTGTTTAAGACCATAAAAAGATTTGGATAGCTTGCAAACTTGGTTTGGTTTGGAAGTTGAAACTCCTGGAGGAATGGTCATGTAAACATATTCATGAAGATCTCCATGAAGAAAGGCATTGTTTACATACAATTGATGCAAAAACAAGTGATTAATGGATGCAAGAGCTATAACCAATCTAACTGTAGTCACTTTAGCAACTGGTGAAAAAGTATCAAAGTAATCTAAGCCTTCAATTTGATTGTAACCCTTTGCAACTCAATGTGCTTTGTACCTTTCAATGGACCATCAGCATTGTGCTTCACTTTATAAACCCATCTGCACCCTATAAGTTTGATTGATGGAGGAAGATCCACTATTTTTCAAGTTTCAGTCTGATCAAGAGCAGTTAGTTCATTTTGCATTGCTTGTTTCCATCAGTCATGTTTGATAGCCTCAACATAGGATTTTGGTTCAGTGTAGGACACAAGAGATAAAGAAAAAAATGGAATGTGAGTTAGATAAATGTGTATGAGAAAGAAAATTAGAAATAGGGTATTGGACATGACTGTTATTAGTAGTGGGAATATTGCACATGTAATCCTGCAGATAAGTATGGGTGATTTTATTTCTAGTAGAAATTCTAATAGGTGGAGGAATAGAAGGTGGAGATGGTGAAGTGTTGGTAATGGGTGGAGATGATGAAGTAGTAGGGGTATGTGTATGACTAGTGATAGGTGAAGGAAGAGTAACAAGTGGAGTAGAAGATGGAGATGAAAATGAAACATCATAATCATCAAATACAGATGGATGACTCGAAGATGGTGAGAAATATTGTCAGTTTGAGGTGGATGAAGTTGAAGATGGAGGATATGGTAGTATTAACTCATGAAAAATAACATTTTTAGAGACAAAAATTTCTCTAGAATCAAGATCAAAAAGTACATAACCTTTGAAATCTGACTTGTAACCTAAGAAAATACATTTTCTTGCTCTAAACTATAACTTGGTTCTATGAGCTTGAAGTGTGGAAGCATAGCATAAGCAGCCAAAAACCTTAAAAGAATTAATGTCAGGTAAAGAATCATATAAAACCTTATAAGGAGATTTATTTTTAAGTAAAGGAGTAGAAACTCTATTAATAAGGAAGACTGAATGCAAAACTGCATAAGACCAGAAAATATTAGGAAGTTTGGATTGGAAAAGCAAAGCCCTAGCAACATTGAGGATATGTTGATGCTTCCTTTCCATTCTACCATTTTGTTCAGGGGTCTCAACACAAGATCTTTGATGAATAATACCCTTTGAAGCATAAAATTTAGGTAATAGGAACTCAGGACCATTATCTGATCTGATGAATTTAGGTGTAATATGATGGTGATTTTCAATTAAGTGTATGAAACTTTTGACTTAGGAAGAGACTTCTGACTTATTTTTGAGTAAAATGACCCATAAAAATCTATTGAAATCATCAATAATGGTAAGGAAGTATTTATGACCATGAATAGATTTTTGAGCTATAAGACCCCAAATATCAAAGTGTAGCAACTCAAACTTAGAAGTAGCAATATAATGACTAGAATTATAGGGCAATTTTCTTTGTTTGGCAAAATGACATACATCACAAGTAGCTTTATTATCAACAGAAATTGAAGAGTACAATTGAAGCACCTTAGCCAATCTTTGATAGGACAAGTGTTCTAATATAAATTGCCAGATTGAATTCGAAGAAATAAAAGAAATAGCTACATTTGAACAAACAGAATTACATGAATTTAAAGAAACACTTGAATGAAAATTTGAACTATGACTTGTGGGAGAAGAAATTGAAGACTCTTGAGAACATGAATCAATATTCAATCTATAGAGACCATCACAAAGACTACTCAAACCAATCATTTTCTGGGATTTCATATCCTGTATGACACATTTATCAAGCAAAAAATTAATCTGATAAGATAGAACTGTCAAGAGTCCCACATCGGATAGGACATGGCCTGACAATGTGTTTATAAGTGGGGGAAATCCTCACCTCACAAGCCGGTTTTGTGGGGTTGTGTTAGGCCTAACCACGATTTCTAAGATGGTATCAGAGCCTCTCCAAGATCCATTGGGCCACATGCTAGCAGGTTTCCATTATCGGACCACCCACCATTTATGTCCACAAACCAAGCTCAATAGTGCTGGTCGTGAGGGGGTGTGTTAAGAGTCTCATATTGGATAGGACATGGCCTGACAATGTGTTTATAAGTGGGGCAATCCTCACCTCACAAGCCGGTTTGCGGGGATGAGTTAGGCCCAACCATGATTTCTAAGAAGAACATGTACAAGTTTGGAAACTGAAATGAGATTAACTCTAAAATGGGGTGAATAAAGGACATTTGTGATATGAAAAGTGGGTGAAAAAACTGCAGTACCAGCACAGTGGACAATAACAGAAGTTCCATTGGGCAAAATAACATTCATAGGCTTAATTTTATGAAATGAATGAAGTAAAGTCAAAGATGAACAAATGTGTTCATTAACTCCTGAATCAATCAGCCAATTGTTCATTTGAACATTCAAAGAATAGGAAATGACAGTGTTTATACTTGAAACTAAAGGAGAAGCACTAGAAGAAGCAATGTGATTTGTGCTGGAAGGATTGGGGTTGGATGCTGAAGAAACCAAATATATATGATTGCCGAAGCAAGGAAACCAAATGAACATATTGCTCTTGAGTCAAACCAGTTTGAGAAATAGAGGAAGGACCTTCACCAATAGACTGCGAATCAATGGAACTCTCAGAAGCAACAACATTAGAAGAAGCATGAGATTTGTTGGCATTAGGATATCCATGCTTCTGGTAACAGAAATCCACAGTGTGATTGTTCATATGACAAAAGGTGCAATACCTTGAAGTATTCTTAGACTGAGTAAAACCTAAAGATGGTTTACCACGACCATAGGGTTTTCTTGCATCTGAAGCATTCACTAGTATGCTTGAATCTTCAATAGGAACAGATGCAGGTGCATTGTTATTACTTTCCTCTTGAACAACCTTGGAATAAACCTTGTTCATTGAAGGGAGATGATCCATAAGCAATACTTGAGTCTTAACAACTGAGAAACTGTCATTCAAACCAGTGAGAAATTGTATCACTTGATCCTCCATGCGAAAATTTCTAGCAGCACACATAGATTCACAACGATATGGATAGGGACACGTGCACATAGGCATATGACGATGGGAATTGGGCTCCTCCCAAAGAAATTTCATCTCTGTGAAATAATCAAGCAGATATTTTGCACCTTGTTTGAGATTGTTGATAGCAGAACAAAGAGAAGCAATATGAACCCTATCAACCTTGAAAAACGTTCTTGAAGCTCAATCCAAACATCAATGGCGTATTCATGGAAAACGATAGTTTGCGCAATTTGTGGAGAAATTGAATTCAAAATCCAATAATGAATGAGGGGATTGCAACACTCCCATGCACTACGATTCATATCATTAGAAGGAGGAATTGGAATGGATCCATCTACAAAGGCAAACTTGTTCTTCGCACCAAGAGCACGCTTCATAAAACGACTCCATGCGAGGTAATTTGAACTGGTAAGAAGAGGTGTAACAACAACATAACTCGGTCCTTCACTAGGGTGAACATAGAAAACCGAATCAGTATTAGCTTGTAGAACGATAATCGGAGCTTGACGAGGAGGCATAGTGCATAAAGAAGCACAAAAAACTGGAAATAAAATGAAGACGAAGAAGATGAAGATTGAAATCACAGAAAAAGTGATTTGAAGAAAATTGAATATCTCAATATGCCATTGAGAGTAGAATAAGAATAAATGAAGAAGAATCACAAAGGATTCGAAGAAGAATGAAGAGAAAAGGCAAGGTAAAGGAAGTTTGAAGAACAAGCATCAATGGTGGAAGCAATGATTTGGATCGTAACTAACTATCTCAACAGGAGAGAGAAAAATTGATACCATATTAAGAAAATGTAAAAATGTTAAATGATTCATTAAGATGAAAAGTGATTACAAGATAGTATTTATACTATAGGCTAATTGTACTATCTAAAAAGGATTGTACTATCTTCAAGCTAAAGTACAATGTAAAAAGATATGGTAGTGCTTGGTGGGTTTTGGTTTTATGTTGTTTGTTGTGTTATCATGTCAGCTATTACATAATGATAATTCAAATGATAATAAGGATGATAGTAAGAAAACTTGTACTACAAGTAACTAGTTTTCCAACACCACAAACAACAATAACCCCTTTTTAGTTGCTTCCATCTCACTCCATCACTTCAAATGCACAGACAAATTATTTGGTGTGATAAAATTCAACTCTAGCCACAAGAGTATCTTACTCCACATAATGGATGTCACTCCACAATGCAAGAAGATGTAATTTGATGTCTCCACTCCACTAACACATAACACACAACTAGTTGAAGCGTCCAAAGACAAAGCATTACGAAGAGCAAGATTATCGCACGTTGGAATTTGATCAAGTAGAAGAGTCCAAGAGAATGCCACCACTTTAGAAGGAGCAGAACTCTTCCAAAGATATGCAAACACCTCCTCCTCTGACCTACACAATTCACTATCCACAAGAAACGTCTCCTCTAATACATTCTAATGAATTAAGCAATTCGTCTATTAATCCAACTTCCCACATAAAAGGTAATCTCCGCCAAGATAACGACCAACTCCCCACACCATTTCTCAACCACCAAAGATCCCCCAACAAATGCCTCCTTTTGATTGGAGATAAAAAAAAGATGAGGAAAAGCATCGCAAAGGGGTAAATTTTTCGATCCAAGTATCTCTCTAAAAACTAGTATTCCTACAATTACCAACTTTTCGAGCAACACCCTTTTTGAACCAATTAAAACCTACAACTTCCTCAATAGCCTTTCCACCACTTCAATGCTAACCTTTGCCTCAACTCATCCTCCAAACCAAACCTCCCACCATTCCCACCCCCATACTTCCATAAAGTTTGCTCATCCGCCATCTCCATTTCACTAATAGGCTCAAATTGAACACTCGCACGTAGCCACCTCAAATTGCTCACCCTCCTAAACTCACAAATTTATTTTCCCGTGAATTTAGCCTATTCCTCAAATGTTCCAACATCAGTTCCCATGTAGCCACCTTAGACGAGTTAGCTCCCACCGAAAGCCCCAAATACTTAAAGGCAAAAAACCTTGCCTACAATTCAAGGATCTACGCGCCATCTCCATACAAATTATTGGAACGTTGACACAATCAACGAACTCTTGTAGAAATTAGCTTCGAGTCCCAACACCATCTCAAAACCCCTTAACAAAGCCTTCAATGTCCACAAATTTTAAATTGTAGCTTCCCTAATACAAAGTGTATCATCCACGTATTGGAGGTGAGATATTAGAGAACCTCTAATTTTCACCTCAAAACCTTTGAACAAGTTGCTTTGAACCGCATTAGACACTATAACACTAAATCATTCGCCCACAAGTAAAAACATAAATGGTGCCAACAGATCCCATTGATTTAGTCTTCTTTGAACACTAATCTCCTTCGTATGGATCCATTTACAAGAATCAATATTTTACCCTAAAAAATACATGCCCTCAACCACACCACCCACTTCACACACAACCCAAGCCTTTTCATCATATACTTCAAGAATCCCCAATCAACGGAATCATATGCTTTCTCAAAATCTACTTCTCGCCATATTATTCGCAAAACTAACGAAAATTTTGTCACTTTTAATTAAAGTTAGGTTTAGAATCTGGTTCGTTAATTTAATCTAACGACTATTATTGAAGGTTATCATTTTTCACATTAAGTATTAGTTCTCACTTGATAAATCCATGGATATTTATACCAACCAAGTTAACTTAGGGTTATGAATTTTGAACCTTCTAACCAAACACCGCCGCATCACTCAACATGCAACGAGCAAGTGAGCTTCCTGGAGTCTCAATATTTGTTGCACTGATCAACAATAAAATCATTGATCGTGCACGTGCAGCTATGAAGGAACTGTACAAGATAGCACTTGCAGAAAACAATCTTGTATGGCATCAACATAAGGAACATAGGTACTAAATTCTCGATGATATTGAATATTTGAAACAATTTAGTCAGGTTGATGCATTGTTAATTGATATTGTTAAGATGGTTGAAGTTGGAGATCTTGAAACTATACCTAGTTTTGATTCGTGTCGAAATCAAAATCCAATGTCAACAAAGGAAATTTTTGGACAAGGTTTGCCGATTGAAGCTTCTCGGGACATGGCATTGATTAAGATAAGCCCAACTAAACTAGATGAATTACTTATGGATGTTGTAAGTTTTATTTTTATTTTTTCTGTCACATCGTTTATACAGATCTAGGTTATTTTTATAGTGCAATCAAGGTTTAAAATCTCACATTACGGTGAAAATTGCAACGTGATTTTTGAATTGTCGTCTACAGTTTTTTATGCAACTTTGATCAATCAGAATTGGGCTGTGGTTGCGAAGAGATAAGAAACATTGATGAGAAGATTTAGATCAACATCATAAACACGTATTATTTATTTTTTTAATTCCGAAGTCTAATTAACTTCAACAAATAACCATAGTATATCTTTCTCTATCTGATGTATTTTTATTTGGATATGAATTAGAATCAATGGTTGACGGAATTTTACAAAATTGTCTCAAGAGAAAGGATTCTAGGAAGCTTTTTAGATGGAGTAGATGGAAGCTATGATAAAAAAATGCATGTGGTAAGATCTATAATATGCTATTAATTTCCCTTTAAGAACTATGTTAACAAGAAAAATGAGAAAACAAAGAATATCATCAAGTTACTTTATGATATTGATCGTAATTTGATACCATGAACTAATGCATTACAATCAATGAGATTTTTCTCCAACAATTTCTATGACTTTTCTGACTTGTTTGAATAATATATATTTGGAAGATCTCTTCTCTATTATACTTAGCATTTAATTATGTGAGAAAAGTGGTAGTTTTTTCTTACTAAAAACGTGGGATTGTTTTTGGATGAACTAATCATATTATGATATATTGTGTCAAAAGATTATTTTGAAGGATTATGTGTCAAAAGATTGTTAAACTTATACGTAAGAGTTAAATATGCTTAAAGTTCTATAATTTTTTTTATTCTTTCAAGTTTGGTTTCTATAAAAATTGTGGTCATTTTTAGTTCATATTTTTAGAGTATTTTAGTCACTATCTCTAAGGAAGAGACTAAAATTTGTCATAAAATGACAGGGATTAAAATAAAAAAGAATGGATATCCTATAGAACTAGAAACATATTTAACCTTACAGACTACAAGAAAGTTCAAATGCTGAAGAATTTAGGGAATCGGTTAATGATATTATAAGATTTAAAGCATGATTTAATGAGATTTAAAGTTTAATTTAATGAGATTTGGAACTTTACATATGTATTTAAACCATCACGAAAGATAATCTCTAATACATAACCAGTCGCAGAAACCATGCTAACAAGTCGACGATGATCATATGCCTCAGATAGTTGGTATACATCGTCCGTCATCTTGCAAAATAATTAATTAATTGCAAATCCATATAATATTTAATGAATGAAATATAAAATTGCATATGAAAAGTGAAGATTGATCAATGTTATGCACCTCTCCATGGTTCAAATTAGTGGTATACAACGTGCCATAAGTAGTTTCAGCTCCTGCAAGAATCCCTTCTAGTTTTCTCTTGATAGGAGAAGCCAATAGAAATCTTAAAGAGTCACTTGATTCGAATCGTGATTTCTATGCATAAAGGGAATGATATTGTATCACCACCACCAACAGTAGTGGAATTGATACAATAACAGTCGTACTATATCATTCCCTTTATTCACACAAATCATGATCTGAATAGAGTGGTTCTTCTTGCTATTGGCTTTCTCCTATCAAGAGAAAATTTGAATGGATTTCTGCAGAAACTGAAACTACTTCTGCCTCGTTGTATACCACTAATCTGAACCACAAAGAGGTGCATAATATTGATCAATCTTCACTTTTCATATGGAATTTTATATTTCATTCATTAAATATTATATGGTTTTGCAATTAATTAATTATTTTGCAAGATGACAGACGATATATACCAACTATCTGAGGCATATGATCATCGTCGACTTGTTAGCATGGTTTCTGTGACTGGTTCTATACCAAATATTATCTTCCGTGATGGTTTAAATGCATATGTAAAGTTCCAAATATTGTTAAATTAAACTTTAAATCTCATTAAGTCAAACTTTGAATCTTATAATATGTAAAGTTCTTTTTCTCTTATATAGTATTATTTGTTTGTTTGTTTCAATTTCCTCCATGCAGGGAATACTTCAGATAACTTAGGTTATCATTCTTACAATTTCTTACACTTTGACATATCATAACCTGAATTTTGACAGGGCGAGCAAAAAGATGGCATTATTTCATAAACAATCCCTAAATGAAAAGAATACTCCTCCCTTTGTAAAAATATATTATCTTGCAAGAAACCATTTTAATCCAACATCTACAAATAATCTACCAAAGTTTCCAAAGTCGCAGTGTTTAATAGGTTCATCTAGAGAAATTGGAGTTCCTTTTGCACAAATAATTTCAAAAAAGTTTGTTGTCCCTAGTATTATTGTAGAAGATCAACTAATCTAATATGTGCATGTGGATTAGATTTATTTTGGTTTTGTCATACCCCAATTTTTGACCTTAAATTATATAGTGGGGGTGTATCTTTAATTAATGGGGGTACATAATTGTGTGAACGAAATAAGCACTAGAAAAATATAATTTGGAAATGATAAATTAATTAATTAATTTAATCATTATTT
>Ga0315914_1011980_pt1 | contig 10166 bp, 8 predicted proteins | sample MpolenodulesMG_FD_203920 | JGI IMG/M metagenome (GOLD analysis project Ga0315914, IMG submission 203920) | Medicago polymorpha root nodule microbial communities from Los Angeles, California, United States - elongated nodules | ecosystem: Host-associated > Plants > Roots > Nodule | place: USA... | reverse complement strand
TTAGATGATCAAAACACTATGTGAATATTTTAATTTTTATAGAATGCGTTCAAATTCAGTGGTAAATGAATTTGTGATGGTTGGTAGGAATGGTGGTAAAAAGAGATTGATGAATATGTTGTTGTCTAATGGTGGCACGAGCGGTAGTTATAACAACATAGGTGTGGTTGCTATTCTAGGTGTTGGAGCCTTGGAGGGGTTGGTAAAACGACACTTGCCGCTGGTGCCAGCGGTAGTTAACTACCGTTGATGCCAACGGTTGTTAACTGCCGCTACGTGTTTGGTTCTATTTCCAGCAGCTCACCTTCCATTTTTCATAACCAAATTCTTTCATACTTAAACAAATTCATCCAAAATTTTAATCCTTAACATGATAAACAAATTTTTTCATCCAATTGCAAATTCATGAATATAAAATATACGAAGTAATATTATTTAACATAATAAAATTAAAACGCAAGAAATAATATAAAATGTACGTACGTAAATGTCATAGAAATACGAAAATGTATGGAACATGTCATAATAATACATCACCATCATCATAGTCAAAAAGTACATAAAAAAAAGTCTAATGAAAAATGTCTAATGATAATCAGCCCTGCTGCCGACGATAACTTTGCCCCCTGCGCTGCCTGGCGATCTGATACGTAAGGGCAGGGCGACCAATACTGCCAATCCGGATCATCTCCTGCACCAACTCCTCTCTAGTCATCTCGCCGCTTCTAGCCACAACATTATCAGTTATCTGCACCACATCCCTGATGATCGTCAGTGTGTCAGGCAGCTCTCTGCATGCTTCTCCTCTATGATCTGCTCCACGTTCGCCGGCCTGGGAGGAGATCCTTCATCAGGTGGGAGAATACGAGGGCGAGAGACTTTGGCATACCAAGCCATGTAGCCAGGCTCATGATGTCATGGTCTCTGACACCTCTGTCTCCAATCAGGGTAGAACAACGCCTGAGCGTCTAGCAACACAGTGGTCAGTAACTGCGTAGGCATCTGCCACCTCCTCATCCTTTGCCTCGTCCTGCGGCTGATAAATCATTATCTCCTCCTCCATCTGATCATATCCAACAAATCCCTCATCTGCATAATCATGCGCTGGTGTCGGATCAACCACCTAGGAGGAGTATATGTGACTGTGAGCTCTCTACACCTGCCCTCGTGTCCCTACGCCTCTGAGTCTTTGGGACATACGAGTTTTGATCCACCCTCTCTCTCCGAGCGCTAGCGGTACTCGCCTCTTTACCTTTACGCATCCTTGCCTCTCTAATAAGCCGTTGCTGCTCATCCTCCTCCCCAGCCATATTTGTACAAAAACAAAATAAAAATAACATAAATACGTGGACAATGTATTTAGGCATTTCAAAGGAACGTAAATGTATACAAATATAAAGGATACATATTCTAGGCATGTATGATTTTGATTGATATTTGATAGATATATACATTATAACACAAAAATCCAAACTAATCAAACTAAGCAATTGAAGTCCCTTTGAAATGCATATATGGTTATTATATCATTATGTCCAAACTAATCAAACTTGCCAAAAAAATCAAAAATGGAAACTTATAATCATTATAACATATATACATTATAAAATTGAACATATTTGCAAAACAATTACACAAAAAAAAGCAACATTTTCTCACTTAGGCATTTCATCAAACACCTTAAGTGCATTTCAAAATACTAGCACAATTAGTGTTAATTCAACATCAAATTCAACTACATTGTACCTAAACCTACTCTAAACAACAATGCTAGCATAAACAATCCATCAAGGCATCTAAATCATGCATAATTTGCACTTTTCTAACCGAACCTAAAATTAACATTTTGCTCAAAATTATGAAAACTAACACCCTAAACAAACTACATTGCATGTAAATAGGAAGAAAAGAACTTATTGTGATTTACTTGAAGAAATTAGGATGATTTTCGAGCAAATGAGGATTGAGAGATTGTGATTAAAATTTGATGTTTGTGTTGAATGTGTTCTGTAACCAGAACTGGAAGTTTCTGCGTTCATATCATAAACATTGCAACGGTAGTTAACTACCGCTGAGGCCAGCGGCAGTTAACTGCTGCCGATTTTCTCAATGATAGTTAACTACCGCTGAGGGCTTTAACATAATTTTCTTGTGTCAGTATGACGTTTTTGAAGTCATAAAAGCAATTTTCTTTCTTAATTGGGCCTTAATTATTGGGTAGTATCTAAGCCCAATAATTGGCGGGTATTTTGTTCGAAATTAACATTTGAATTGAGCAACGGTGAATGAGCAATGTCGAAGACGGCACCGGAGATGGATCTCGCCGAGATCTACACCGCACCAGACACCATCGATTCCTCCGTAATCTTTCACACCATCTACGACGTCGTTGCCTTCGTTCTTTACATGCACCAGCAAATCCCCTCGTAATTTCTAACCACTTTCCTTTCCTATTTTTTTCTTCTTTTCTTCATTTTGTTTTCAATTTTCACCATTCGGTGCATTTTGTTTATGCAGCACAGTTCAGGATATGAGCGTTGAGTTTGATTCAATGCATTCTGAGTATAAGCAACTGGTAATTCATTTTATTTTTATAGCTCATGCTATAGTCTTGATTTAACACCCCACACGGCACAGACACGTCACTCCTACGATAATTTGAAAAACTGACATAATTCAATATAAATTCATGTGTCGGTGTCGGGCATTGACATGTGTCAGACACCTGACACGTCTTCAATCAGAAGTGTCCGTGGTGCTAGAGGCTGTGTATTGTAGAACAATAGCGATTTGTTCAAATTTTGCTACGCTATAGTGCTGTAGTCGATGGTTAATAAACACTGTTTTTGTTCATGTGGAAATTGTTTGAATTAAGTGGTTACTTGATATTTGATTATGTTTGTGGTTTGCTTGGAATTTGAATTTGTGGATGTTAGGAGATAGATAAGGGAAATGAAGTGAAGGCGTCGTTTAGGAGAATGCATGTGAGTAGAATGAGGGAAATCAAAGTAGGGATAAAGAGATTGGATAAGTTGATGAGTTCGCTTTCAAAATTACAAACTGCGCTTAAAGTGATTATCAATGAGTGTCATAACATAGATGGCGTCGTTTTGGCTCTTGGAGGTAGCTCCCTTAGACCTCAGAATGTTTATGCACTAGAATTTCCACGTCGAGTTGATGTTTCCGATGCGGGGGATGATTTCGCTAGGAGCAAAGCTGCAGAGGCTCTTTCCAGAAAGGTTTGTTGATTAGCCATGTGGTTTCTTTCGGTATTTTGGACTTTTGGATTGGGATACAATGTGCTTTGCGTGTGGTCATGTTTTTGTGTTTTCTTTAACAGGCGATTCGAACATTGATCTCAAAAGATGCTGGGTCAGTAACTTATCCTGGTAGTTATTGACTTTCCTAGTTGATAATCATTCATTTTGAATAATAGATATGAAGACTAAATACTGCAATTGGTCCTCCAACCATACACGAGACATTGATTGAGTCGGTCCTTTGAAGATTTTGGACATCGGTTTGGTCCTTTGCAGCGTAAATAAGCATCGATTTCAGGACCAAATTGATGTTTGAATACATTTTCTGAGACTGAATTGACTTTGGTAAAAACACTTAAGGGTCAAATTGATGTCCAAAAATCCCTGTTGGACCAGACCAACTTGATGTTTGGTGTATCTTTGAAGTACTAATTTGAATGTTACTATTAGTTTGAAGGAATTTTCTTCCTGTTATCTCATTTATTTGTTTTGCTTTATCCTATAATGACAGGATGATTACATTTGACTTGCTTTTGTGTAGGTCCTAACAAACTGTTTGTATTAATTAAGGCCCCTTCTTCTTTCAACCAGCCTCAACATTTTCTGCCCAAACGCGATTTCAAGTACAACAGAAAGGTAAACTAGACATTGAGGACATATTTAATTTGTGGTTATTCATTTTTAGGTTTGAAGTATATGATGGTTCCTGTCTGCATAGGGCATTATATGCTGTATTTGTTAGTGTTGTCTTTATAGTGAGTGATGTTGATGACTTCTTTATTTGGTAAAGAAGATAGCAAGTGCTATCTATATGTTTGCTGCTTTCTGAATTCAAATATTGCTGATTTTTTTTTTGTATATGAATGAGAAAGTGAATATATAATTTACACACACACACACACATAGTTGTGAACTTGATGATACCTGTGACAATTTGTAATTCATCATTAAATCATTAATACGATCACTCTTTAATTTCTTTTAAGCTATAACTTTAGTTGTTGCTTTCGTTGTTCCCGTTGACTTGTTTTCCTCTGGAACTGAAACAAGTTGTTTTTCTCTTGCTCCCTGAGTAAGCTTAATGACATTTATTTAGGATGAAAAAAACTAAACTTTCAGTGTATCTTAAGGGGCGTTTGGCATTTAGAACAGATTAAATACACCCTTATGAGAGAATGAACCTGTTGAAGTATGAAAATGAAACTGGTTTTAATATAAATGTTGTTTGTTTGACTTAAAATGAGTTGTAAACTAAATTTATTTTATCAGACTGAGGTTCCCAATTCTTAGTAATAGGTTGTCATCAATTATATGTTTCTATCTTACACCTTTTTGGAGGGGCTTATTGCATGTATTGCCAGCAACTGAACTGCATTTTCACCTCAGATTGTGCCTCTCAGGCTACAGATTAAGTGCCGGAACCAGGATCAAGAAGCGGCTGCTTCTACTTCAGAAGATTGGATCTGGTAACTTTCTTATGATATGAATATTTATCTGATGATGACACATTTTTAATTAGATGAATTGCCTTTTATTATCTGCTACTTACCAAATTACCTGTTTATAACTACTAAATGTTTATTTGTTGGCGGAGGTGAAAAATTGCAGAAAACATGTGACTGTAATTTTTTTTTTGCTCTCGATGTGGCACATTATATCGTTACTAGTAAATTTTGTCATTGTTAGATTTTTTTCTTCTATTTACAGTATATCTAGTCAGTTATTTTTGTTAGAGCATATCATTACTGTTTGCCAGGGAACAATAAATTTGCCTTGCTGTTTGACATTTCGGACCTTTCTAAATATTTCATTTCATATCTACCAATTTTATCGTTTCCATCCTCTTTCATTATATGGCTTCTTGATGCCTTTGAAATGATTTGCACCTTCTACATCACAGGTTTCAATGTCGACATGTGATAAAAGGCCTTGCCATGAATGCAATGCCAGAAGATTGAAATCCTCCGATATAACATAGGAAGATATGTTGTAAATACGACTTATGCTTGAATTGAAGCTAATGTACCGTTGTTTCATTTAGTTGTGATGTGGGGTTATTAAAGCTTAGATATCATTATCGTTGCAACTTGCAACATTTTCGACCATCTTATACCATGTATGTTGAAAAGTAAGAAAGGCGTTGGTAGAACTACATGTTATACAAAGCCGTTAGGAAAGCCAGTGATTGCAGTTTTTATGGACAATAGAAGCCCAAGAATATGGAAGTTATGAAAAGATTCCAGGACTTAACAAGATTCTATACCCAACCTTGTATTATGATTCTCTTTATCTGTAGCTTTAATTTTGCAAGCAAGTTTAAATTATTTGATCTGGTTGCATTAGAAAATGTGCAATTGATTGTGTGAAGATATCGTTGAATTGGTTTTGCATCTTAACTTCTGTGCACTTGAGACTGACATTATGCATGTTATACAACAACTATCTGTCTGTACCTTGTTGCTGCGTGTCAATTTAGTTCAGTTGGTGATTTAGCATGTGCTATAAAACTGGCCATAATACTGTTCTTTATTTGATTATTATTTCGATAATGTAATGTTTTTTAACGGTTGATACTGTAATACTATTCCTCTCTTACATATATAATTATCACACCCTTTATCATACATAACTATAGCATTTTATTAATGACATGTTAAGAGCATTTCCAAAACTCATGGTAATGTGATGTGACTGCTGGCCTCACATTTTCATCCGTAGTACTCGTATATAAAAGTCCACTTAGTGGCCTTTCCACTAACCACTCTACAAAGTTTCAAATTTTTGCTGTCATTGGTCTCCTATCATTTCAGGAACAATTGGTTGAAATTAATGTAGAACTTCAATTCAAGGGATGTAATGCTCCCTTTGCATTGGGTTCCTTTTCGTTGAGTATCCATATTCTAGATTTATACATATGTTCACCTAATTTCTCCACTAAGTAATTAATGTGACCGCAACCTAATATTGCCCATCCTCTTTTTTGACGTTGGTGCTAGTTGGTAGCAATTTGCATTTGCTAATAAAGCTAAATAAACTCATGTACCTGAGTATAAACCACACACATAAATGCCCAGTGATCCACTTACTTCAATAGTCTTAATGTTATTTATTTGTATTACATTGTGGAATATGTAATAAACAAATCAGATAAATTTTCTTTTTGCATAACAAGAATCATAGACGTCAAATTTCAGATAAAGGCAAAGCTGATAATTTTAATTATGCAATACTCTTATAAATTGTGTATTTGTGTGAACTAAAATTCATGCTATCACGTTGACAAGCATGGCCTCAATTCTTGCTTGGACTGTTCGTGTACCTTGAGGTTCAGAGCACGATTTTTTGTTTGGTTACAAGCATTCAACAATACATCTTGTCTTACTCATATGCATATCAGAATTATGGGATTGCATACGTACATCGGCAGATTTGTGAATTGTCCTCAAGACACGTCTCAACCTGGGAAATGGTTTTCTAATTTGTTGTTGTTGTTGTTGATAACCAACACAAAAACAATCCTTAGTCAAAAATAAAACACAAACACAATCGGATCAGAACTTGAAGACCCTTAAAATTTACGTGAACATGTAACCATCCTGTTATGTTCCGTTAATATATTCCTAAACAAGACAAACACCAACAAAAGTTGTTAAACTCTTTAAACTTGACTAGTTGAACACCACATTGGCTTTATCTTTCACATTGACTAAGTATATCTTTAAATTGGCTTGCAAAATAACGGTGACACTATGGTTTTGTTGAAATTATAATGTATAATTTACTCTAAAATTGCAGTTACTCATCGCGATTGTCTTTTCTCTTTTAATCTTGAAAAAGTATGACTAACTTGTATCAACAATAGCTTAATAAAAACTGAAACTTAATCAAACTCTTTGTTGCATGGCCACTTCTAATTGAAGTTATATCCACGTGTCCGACACGTGTTGTGTCTGACACCAACACTTGTGATTACATTGAATTATGTCATTTTCTCAATTTTATCAATGTCAACATATTAGTGTCTGGTGTCCGTGCTTCGTAAATCAAACTCTTTCATCTTGCTGCCCTCAGCATCTACATCAGCTTCCTCCAAACCTATACTGAAAATATGATTGGAAACGTGGTGAGAAAGAAACACCAAACGCACGGTGAGTTTCAAGTTCTAAAAGCTTAAAGCAGGTTTTTGATAATTGCACGGTGCCAACGTGAGAATTCATCTTTCTATGCTGTTTTATTTTTTGTTTCCTTTGTTTATTATTATGGTTCAAAAAGTTGCATCAGTGGCCAACAAAACCAAGTAGCTAACGCGTGCAAAAACATATATCTTCTAATTGTTTGTCGACCCGTTAGGATGGTACATATGTCGTACACATTAAATAAGCACACAAATGACAAATTATAGTGCATGTTTTTTTCTTCATAAAAAATTATAATTCAACGTATGAACGTCAGCGGTGTACATTGTACTACACAAGAAACCGCGTACGAAATGACGTTTTTATATTTTTTATTACAAACATAATTGATAATCTTTTTAGACCCAAAAAAGTTAACTTTTTAAAAGAATGATTAAATAATTTTTACTTAAATAAGTTTTAGATTTCTATATAAACATATAGTCTCGGAGTTAGAGGTAGTGAAAACTTTAACTATGTGAAAGAGGTTGGAATTTGCAAAAGACAAATCTTTTCTAAATCTTATAGCAGAATTATATGTTTTTAATGTGGTTTAGGCGTTGAACACTCATCAACGATATCCCAACTATGTTGAACCTATTATTGAAGATTGCATTAATTTTAATGTCTTTTTTCGTAGTTTAAGTTTATTGTATTTTAGGCGCGAGGCTGACTGCCCATTATTTAGTTCAATATTATCTTCATAATTTGGATTGCATATGGATCGAAGAGACCCCAACTTGTATTTATGCACTCTTGACTTTTGATTAATTGTCAAACTTTTGTTAATGAAATTTTCTTTAATGTAAAAAAAAAAAACATATAGCCTCTTTAAAAAAATTTAACAAGTTGTTGATCCTACAAATAATTTTTATCAGGGTTAATAGGTCTTTACCTCCCTGTAATATAGGCCATTTCCAGTTTTCCCCCTGTAAAATATTTTTTTTGATTTACTCCCCTGTAAAATATTTTTGTTTTGATTTACTCCCCTAATAGGCCAAACAAAAACGAAAATTTCTTGAAAAAAAAAAATTGGTTTTTGTTTGGCCTATTAGGGGGGTAAATCAAAACAAAAATATTTTACAAGGGGGTGAATCAAAATAAAAATTTTACAGGGGGGAAAACCAGAAATGACCTATATTATAGGGTGGTAAAGACCTATTAACCCTAAATTAAATGTATTGTATTCACCAAAAAAATGCATTGTAGATTTAGTTTTTGTTTACTTATTTATTCAATTATTTATTATTAAATATTTGTTTGTTAATTTTATGACATTTATTTCATAAATTATTATTTTATAATATCTACTCAACAATGAAAGAATGAGAATATCATCAGTTGAAACAACAATATCAAATCTCCTTGAAGATTCATAGCTCAAGAATCATGATGGAAGAACTTAAATCACAAGCTACATAAGAATGTGCTTGAAGTTATGTGACAAAAATCACATTGAGTTTTGTGTCATATGATTTGAAGATCTGCAATGGGAAAACAAGATAAAAGAAAATATGCATACAAGTTATGAAGATTCTCAAAACTTCCTCAAAGTGTCATACTTCTAAAGTTTTTAAAGATAAGAAGTTTAGAGTTCAGAATGTTCATACGAACAAAGTTTAGAATGTTCATATGAATGAATTTCATAATGATCATGAACATTAACCCATAATATTTCCAGAAATAATAAAGAATTACTTCATGGATCAACAAGAATATTCAAAGTCATTTGTTACAAGCAATGATGAACTAAATACAAAGAAATATTCTTTTGGACTTCAAATAAAGAATCATCTTGTTTGTCAAAACAAATTATCTCTCTTTTCTATGCTTGAAGTAGTTTTCAAATGGAATCAATAACAACCTTCATAAGGTTCATAATGTTGAAGAACATCAGAATGTTCAACATAAAATACAATTGTCAAAAAGGCAGGAGCCTAAAAGAAATATTCTGAAGTTCATACGAAGAACTCAGAAACATTATGAAGTTCATATGTATGAACCCATAAAAAGTTCAGAAGGTTGCTTAGAAGGTTCATTAGAGCAAACTCATAAATCAATGTCCACACCAAGAACGTGCAAGAACAGATGTGACATGAACATATCATATGCAGAAAAGGATTTCAACTTTGGATCAAGAAATCATTAAAGACATCTATGGTGATTAAAGGATTAATGAACTTTGATAGTTCTTGGTATTTAATATGTGTTCTTTAGTGATTAACTAAGACAAGAACAAAGTATAAATTAAACCAAGAATCAAGTGATCAAAAACATTAAAGCTTATGAACCCAATCAGAGTTCAGAAGGTTCGAAGATAGTTCAGAAGGTTGTTCATATGATTTATCAAGAACAAGCCCATAAATATATGAACACCATCAAGAAAAGTACTATGATTTTATATCAATCAAGGATTAAAGACATTTATTTGGATAAAAGTCAAAAAGCATATTCATTGTTCATTAAAGACTTATGAACAATTGAATTACAAACATTAGGAATATTCCTCAAAGAATATCATCCTAAATGCTATACATGATGCACTTCATTTAACTTTTACTATTAGGATTTGATGGAAAAAGTTGATTGTGTAAGAAGTGAGCTTAAATTGATTAATTATTTGGTAGGCATAATTTGCTTGTTTGAAATATGTTATCGTATTATACTAGGCGTGTGTAACACCCTCAATGAAAAGAGGTTGAAGATGAATGTGAAGCTTGCATAGCTTTAG
>Ga0315914_1011978_pt1 | contig 10167 bp, 10 predicted proteins | sample MpolenodulesMG_FD_203920 | JGI IMG/M metagenome (GOLD analysis project Ga0315914, IMG submission 203920) | Medicago polymorpha root nodule microbial communities from Los Angeles, California, United States - elongated nodules | ecosystem: Host-associated > Plants > Roots > Nodule | place: USA... | reverse complement strand
AAGTTTTAACTTTTTTTTTATAATTTATAATTAAATTATTTCAATATTTTAAAATTATATAATTATGAATGAATATATAAATTATTGTTAAAATTTAATGATAGAGTTATTGCAAGGACCCAATTAATAATTATTTTGAGGTGTTGAGTTGGAGAGATTTGGTACTTATCAAGTATTAATTATAAAATGAATGACGTGTACAGTCGGGATCCGTTTAAGCATCTAAATGAAGTGCTGCATTGTGGATGATATTAGAATATATGTTCATTTAATTTTGTAAATAAGAAGATGCCAGACCTTTAAAGCGTGTCATTTGGTGAAAAGATGGTAAAACCTTATACGCTATAAGACATCCATTACTTAACTATTGCTTTAAATTTAATATAGAAAGTAGAAACTAATCTACTATATGTTAGCTTATTACTTATTACTCATTTTCTACTTTTTATCAAATAGTATAACCATGAATGTGTTTGGATGAAGTTATTGAAAATTCTTAAAGTAATTTTAAATAATTCAAATACTCCACAAATTCTCTCTTCATTTATTTTTTTGTATCTATAGGCATTATGATGCTTTCTCGTTTTGTTGATAGATACAGGACAATAAAGCATCATAAATTGGTCATTACTTGCATCACTTGTACACTCGATGAATTTCTTGCATTTTATTTATTAAAAAAAGCACAAAATCCCTTTATTTTTTCAAATTCTCCAAATTTATCACCCAAACAATAAATTCTACATTCAAGAATTTAAATCACCCTCCAAAATTACATTATCTTAAAAATCTCATCTAACCTTACTATCAGTAGAACTGTATTAATTCAGATTCTGTATAGGTTCATTGATCTAATCTGTGGGCAAGGCCAAAACGGCTGCTAAGGCAAAAAGATAATGATTGAATCATAGTTGTCAATTTGTCATTGTCCACTGAGGTCATTTATCCACTAAAGTGTGACTATGCAACACCATCTGTTGGAGAGTATGTGATATGGTCAATCATCTGGCTGCTTCACCAAAAGCATGGAGTAAAAGCTAAATAACTAACAACTCATCTTAGCCTAAATGCCAATTTAAAATTGTCCAAATTATTATTACCTCATATAAAAGCTTGACTTCATTTTATTTTAGTACCTCTATTATAGTTAATTTGTGATTTTGACCTCCATTATATTTTTAAACAATTTTAGTTCCCAATTGTTTGCAAGGCAATTGCTAATCTCTCAATCGTTAACCACTTATACTTATTTAAGACTCTCAAATTGTAATTTTTTTTATCTAAAGAGAATGACTCAACCACTTACCCATCAGAGTTGCTTTCTCTCAAATTCTGATCTTAATTGTTTTTAACCTCTTAAACTTAAAATTTTCGAACCATAAATTCAAACCTTATTACTAGATCATCCTTTAAATTTCATCAAAATTCTCCAAATTCCATATTTCTAAAATTTAAAACTCAATTCATATCTCAAATTTACAATTTTTGTTTTCTTAACTAACGTCGACGCTAGCTGGCATCATCATTATTTAAATAACATACCTCAAATAATAATGATCTAACCCAACAAATACCAAAACAAAAAACAAGCGACACTTAAACTTTTTTATTCCCAAAAAAATAGTGACACCAAATCGAGACAAAATACACAAGCACCGTGAAACTTATACACCTTGGGGACTGAATACACCATGAGATTTTAAGTCATGTCTATGATAGTAGCTTGATGCTCTCAATAATCATATGAAGAGTGTTAATAACGCTTTCTTTTTAACACTTTCTTTAATTTAAGTATTCTTTTTTTGAGGGAAATTTAGGTATTTTTTTATCGAGTTAAGTCAAAGTGGATTTTCCACTTTTAAAATGAATCTCATATAAAATTGTGAGATTTACGTTGATTTCATCTAATACACTAATAAGTTTTAAAGAAAGTGTTAGAAAATGTGTTCTTAACTCTCTCATGAATCACATTTATTTCATGATTGCAAAAGATGACACTTCATATATTTCCAAATAGACAATATGATAACCAACCATATCAATATCAACATCACACACAACTCTCCCACAATCAAACAAACCATGAAATCGTAAAACTTGATCCACACCTTAATTTCTCAAAGCATGAGAAATTCATAACCATCTCAAAACATCATACTAAATTTGCCAAGAAAAAGGACAATAAAAATAAATAAATAAAGGTTGCATATTCCTCACCACCATAAGCCATCATGCCAAATTAGCGTCTTTTAATCGATAACTCTTCGATGAGATGATAAATTAGCGTCTTTTAATCAATAAAATCATATATCGAAACTTTTTTTTTGTCAGGTAGTCTAATGGATAGATTCACACACACATTATGTATAAAGAAATGTGAAATTCAAGGTTCGAACCGCGACCCCTGCACGTAATGTCCTAATAGCTATCAATTGAGTTATGTTTACAGGACTATATTGAAACATTCTTGTTGTTGTTATTACTACCACTACAAAGACAATATCGGTCCTTGTCATTAAATCTTATTACGTCATACGACGTTTTAGAGAATTGGATTTTTTTAAGATAACTTATTCATGAAATTATTCCTTGTGTTGAGAAACCTTATTACGACAATGACCTAAAAAAGTGTCGGTGGGTGATTGTGGTTAGAAAGTTCAATGCTTTCAACAAAAGGAAAATATTCCAGTGTACAAATCAGATTGCAAGTTTATTATTCAAAAGTTGTTGAACTAAAAACGTGATAGTATACATTATTTGCATTTTAAGCCACCAAATAAACGTTCATTGTCCACCCGCCTCATTTTTTCTTCCTCTATGAAACGTATGAATTTTAATAACTTTAGTTATAAAAACAAAGAAACAATTCTAAAAGAAGTGATGTGAACGTGAAGAATCACATAATTGTGCACCCTGCTGCGTTTTCTTCGCTTAGATATTGATCGCATCGGCCCACATAACATGGCCCACTTCCACCATAGCTATCGTATACTGGTCTTGCATAGTATCCGTCATAACATTGTGGTCCACCATACTGATTAGGGTATGGGCCGTATGGCCCAATGGGTCTACCCTCATAGCATGGTGGAACATAACACATTCCAACTGGAACCGCCATAGGTGGTGGCATTTGTGGGATCATCATAGGCATGGCAGTTGGTGTAGGCTTGTCTTTGGGCTTCTCGGCTTCAGGCTTGGACTTGGGCTTTTCCGCATCTTTAGGTTTATCTGAATCTTTGACTACAGAAACAAAAGTAACTTTCTTTTCCGGGTCAGCTGCCTTGGGCTTCTCGGCCTCTTTTGCAGGCTTGGGCTTCTCGCCTTCTTTTTTCTTCTCCGGTTCCTTCTTCTTTTCGGGCTCAGCAGACTTCGGCTTCTCGGCTTCCTTTTTCTTCTCGGGCTCAGCTGCTTTAGGCTTTGGCGGATCCACTATTTCAATACTCTTGATGGAACCTCCACCTTTGTAACAAAGCTTGTCCCGAATCTTCTCAGGACTACAACATACCACCGTGATTGTCACAATGTTTGCTTTGTCATCGTACTTTTGGTCTCGAATTTCTGATATTGCACACAAAAATTTCAACACCCAAAAATTAACTCAATTTTATATCCTTTTTCAAAACAAAAAAAATTGTTAAACCCAAATGTATACAAATGTTTTTGATTTTCAGTGCCACCAATTCTAATAAAGCAATAAATAATTTATATGTATGTGCCAAATATATAGAAAATAAGTAGTGGTGATGAACTCACGAGGGTACTTGTTGAGTAGTTTCCTAACCTTCTTGTAGCATTTCTCACACTCAAGATCAACCTTGAGTCTCATAATGGTCACCTGAATAAAATTCACCAATTAAAATGATATAGGACCATGGTTAAACAAATTTATGATATTAATAAAAGAATGGCATACTATGGCTATGATACAAATTCAAGTATAAAAACCCCAATAAAATTGAATTGAAGATCACAATTTCATTTTTGTGACAATTATGTGTTTGTTTTGGAGATAAGGAAGATTGATAACTTTGATGGAAATTGAAATAAACTTTACCTTTTCAGCCATAGTTGTAGATCAGAGATCTGATCTGAGGCACAAAAGAAAATGATAGAGAATGTAGACAAAAGTGAGCAGAGCAAACAACACAAAATGGACAGCAAAGAAAAATCAAGAAGCTATTATAACTTATAAGCTTAATACATAAACATGTAGGCCCTATAAGACTGAATTTCTTGCTAAGATTGTTGATAGACAGTGTTGGTTTTTGCTAGAACTGAAAGGGTGTATATATGTCTACGTTATTAATACAATATAGTATATGTAATATTCATAGAATTTGATGACTTTGCAATTCAATTTTGCTCTCTCAGCACATAGCATGTGCCGTCTTTTGATTTACACGCCTAACCTTATTGACTCTATGAAACTTCATGAACCCCTCTATTAATAGTACTTGATTCAATACCAAATTTGGTTAAAAATTATTTACTATGATTATACTTATGAGTAGGACAGAATCAAAATTTAATTTTTTATTATTGTTGTTTTATAAGTTTGGTTATGTACAATAATGTCCATGCACTACCACATGCCATCCGTACACGTGTCACTAATGCCAGATCCTATAATATGTGTAGCACATGAGTAGTAGTAATGAAATATAGACCAAACTTGAGATGTTAAATTAAATTAATAAGGAGGGTGAAATTGCGTAATGGTAACACTACCTAATACTATTTTTTTAGACAAATCGTTATACTAATTAATTAGTTGCAGATGGGGTGGTTGTGGGAGAGTGGTCCAAATTTGTGGGCTCCATAGAGTGTTTACATATTTCTTTGTATGAATTATGAAATGAAAGCTTAGCCATCATAGGATTTAACCGACACCAATATTTGTGTGAGGGGTAGGAAACCTTAGCCATAATCATAGGTTTTAAGCAAATGCCAAGGTTGCAACTATGTAAAGTGTAAACGCGGTTTCAACTCAATAATGAAGAGATATATGATTTTTAGCATAAGGTTGTTTTCATAATTGAACACTTTCCTTATCTCTTTTCATTGTCTTTAATTTGTTTCTTGTGAGAAATAATGACTAAAGAATCTTTTTGGTACTTAACTATCTAACATGCTAATATATCAAAATTACAAAAATATCTAATTAGGTTATAGCTCACAAATATATCAAAATTACAAAAATTCTGATGGAATTGTGTTTCACTTTTAAAAAAAAAAACAAAATTAGTATTAAGTGTGACGTTTTGTTGGTCACTAATTTATAGGATATTCACAAATTTTACTAACTTATTTGAGGATCAAACTAAATGGTAAAGATAGACTAAAAAATATTTTTGTAAATTTGATACATTTAGATATTACGTAAACACGCCTCAAACATTTAAGGATTAAAATAATTGTTTCATCTAAAAATAATATCTATTCATGCCACATGATACATTTAGATATTATAGTAAACACGCCTCAAATATTTAAGGATTAAAATAATTGTTTTATCTAAAAATAATATCTATTCATGCCACACTAAGTGAATGACGTTGTTAGAACCAAAGCTATTGATAACTTTAGCTTTCAATTGATTTGATGATGATATAGCACATATTAAAGTGGACAATATTTTTTTTAATTATTTAAGATTACACACTAATAATATAAAGGTACAAATAATTCAAAAGATCCAGCTAGGTTTAAGCATTGATCAACTCAGCATAATCAAAATGAAGAGTCAATTTAAAGCATTTCTCAAACTCATTGAAGAAACATCTAGAACTGAAAATAGGATTGATTCATTGAATGAATAGACAAAGTATAATGTTTGTGCTTATATACACATATGAATGTGTCATTTCGTCATAACTACTCTAACTAACTACATGAGCGTGAAATAAAGACACGCCTTTGGAAGATCGTGCTACGTCAAGTCCTAGAAAGAACTTTAGTTTGCCTAAGTCTTTGATATGGAAAGTTTTGTCAAGAGCTACATTGAAAGCATCATACACCGTGAGTGAAGTTTCTGCTAGAATTATGTCATATACATGGAATAGAATGTCAATAAATGATTTGGAAGTTGACTTGGTAAATAGGGTAAGATCAAAATATGCTTGCATAAAACCATGAGCAAATAGAAAAGTTGTCAACATCTCAAAACATAAGGACTTGAGCAATGTGTATACTTGGCATGGTTAAGGAAAGGAAACTCCTTGATTTATCCTCAAATAAACTAACTCATGTCAATGTCGAACATGTATATAGGATAGAGCCAAGAGAACTCTGAAAATATACAAGTTTAGAACATGTGAAGAAATCCAATCCATTTGTCTGAGTAAAACCTTGTATCAACAATCTTGTTATGTGACAATATGCGTATCTTCTAATTTGGATACCCATTTACTGCCAATAGATATTGCATCTAGAGGTAAATCTGTTAGAACCACGTAGGTTCAAAGAACAATATATATGTATTATGTTTTTATGATAACAAGACTATTGATGAAGGAACAATTTGTATACTGAATGTGTCTTCAAGCATGCATGTTAGTATAAGACAGATAGATGAATGAAGTTAATATGTTGGTCTTGATACAATAGTTGATCCTCCAATCAAAGAAGACACACAACCATATGTGACTCAACCATCATGTTTTGATGAAAAAGGCAAGGAAAATTGCTTGTACAAATTGAAGAAAGCTTTCTATGGCTCCTATCAGACACCTAGAGCATGGAACAAGAAGATCGATGGGTTCCTTTTTCAACAAGGCTTTGTAAAATGTGTACATGAGCATATCATATACTACAAAAACTCAACAAATAAGCACAAAGCTAATATGTTGGTGACATGATTGTGACCGGCAACAATGAATCATAAATAGCACATTTTAAAAAAATTATATGACGCAACAATTTGAAATGTCTGATATTGGTATCTTTATCTTATTTCACAGAAATGGAATTTGAGATAAAAGCACAAGGATTGCTAGTTCATCAGGGAATATTTGCTTGAGACATATTGAAAAGGTTTCAGTATGCAGCACTACAAAGCAGTTGCACATTAGTGGAAACAAGCCTCAAACTAATTGCATATAATGATGAAAGTCTGGTTGATGCAACATTGTACAAGCAAATAGTTGGTTCCATGAGATGCTTATGCCATACTATGTCTGATATAATATATGAACTATGAAGTAGGGCTAATAAGCATATTCATGGAGAAACCTACAACATCTCACCTAATTTTGGCAACAATTTTTTTTTCCTTAATTAGGTCTGTCAAAGGAACCTGTAGCCTAGGGATGTTATTTGCTAGAAACCAGAAAACACATGAATATGAGCTGTTTGGATACTTTGACTTAGATTGGAGTAAAGATAAAAGTGATAGAAAGAGCATTGTTGCATATGTGTTTATTTATGGGAATGAAACAATATCATGGTGCTCAAATAAGGAAGATGTGGTAGTTTTATACTCTTGTGAGGTAGAGTACATTGCATCTTCATTGGCTTCATGTCAGGTTCAATGGTTAAGCATGCTGATGCAAGAGATGAATTTGAATAAAGATGTGAGCAATAAATCATCTATTAATCTTACAAAGCGTCCAATTGCTCATGGAAGGATCAAAGACAGAGAAATAAGATTCCATTTTTTGAGAGATCAAGCGAATAAGGAGAAGTTGGATTTGCAACATTGCATGACTACATTCAATTTTCAGACTTGTTAACAAAGCCATTGAAGGCTAACACGTTTAAAAAACTCAAAGGAAAACTTGTAGTGGTGGAAAATACTAACTTGAATTAGGTAGGTGTATTAGATGAAATAATTCAATGTTAGTTAGCTTCTTAAGAAACAAAGTAGTTAGGAAGGTTACTTAAGTTGTAAGCAACATAGTAGTTAGTTGATATAACCAATACTTTGTGCATAAATAGAGCGCTCATCACGTTGTGAATGAGTTAGGATCCTCTCAATTTATGACTTTCTCAATTTCTTCTATTTAGAAAGATAAATACACATCAAAAGTAAAAAATAATTAATAATAATAAGACCCATGATTATTTTTTAGGAACTTTTGATTGTAAAAAAAAGTTCATCCAACATGATTTTGACAAAGTGTGGATAAGCTTTTGTTAAAAATTAAAAATGAGAAAAAACTAACCAAAATATTTTATTTGACAAGAGTTTTGTATATTTAATTGAACTAAAATTGAGTTTGGAATGAAGTTACTCATTCTCCAACATTTTATTCTGAAAACTAAGTACTAGCATGATTTTAAACTTAAAGTAAATGTTTCGATAACACAAATTATTTTTAGGTGAACACAAATTTAAAGCAAATAATTTTTAAAGAGGTAATCACAGTTATTTGTTTCTTAAAAACTTTATTATAAATTATTGATACATTTCAAAAGGAGTAAAAAAAATTTCTGATGCAATCTGGTGAAAGAAGATTGGTGTGGAGGCTTCTTTGCAAAATTATTGTCTGGTGTACTTGTGTATGTTTTCTTTGTTGTTATAATAGTTTTGGTGTATTCCTTTGCTGTTCAGTTTAGGTTGTATCCTAAGCCTTTGGTGTAGCCATTGAATAGATGACATTTATTCTATATAAAAGATTTTGTAAGGTGCTCTTCTCCAATGTTGCTTCTTCCAAATGATTGTGCGGATTTTTTTATTACCATTTATAGATAGAAAGTGAGTAGAGTTTTTCCACAAGGACTAAAATTCAAAATTATCAACAAAATAAACCGGATGCATAACATAACCAAAACATTAGGCCTAAACATAGTTTTTTATAATGGTTGCTCTTTTGACTCCTCGATTTGCTCTTTATGCTGAAAAACAACGTTCAAAATTTATCTCCGAAAATCTTTAAAAACACATAAAATGTCATTAAAAAGTTATCTCCTGAACGATTTGCAACATGATTTTAGCAAGAAAAATGTAAGTGTTTTAAAGGAGGGCTTTAGTGGATAAAAGCCTGGAAATATGAGATTTCACCAAATCAGATTTTATAATCCAAACACCCCAAAAAATAGGGCACATTCCTTGATTTTTTCAGTTTATACAATCTGAACACCCCCTAAACACCTTATTCAGGGGAAAAACAATTTGGATTATTAATCTGAATTGTATCAACACAAATTTTGAGCATGTTTGTAACATAGATAGCCAAATTAAGGACCATATTAATCGTCCTTACTCTCATCCTTTTGTTTTAGGTCATTATTACCTGTATTGGAAAGGGTTTTTTACGGGACTCCGCTCCTCAAAATCCAAAATTCTATCATTTAGACCCATTTTTCATTATTTTTTCCTTTATATTCTCAGAAAATTCTGAATTTTTTTTCTATTTGATTTTTAGAAAAATTCTTCATATTCTCAAAATCCAAGTTTTGAGCATGTTTTATTTGATTTTTAGATTTTTTTTGGTGGTATTTTTATATATATTTTATTTAACATGTTTTTATCATTTTTTTTTTTGTTGTTTTTCAAAGCTAAGTTGCAACTGTTGAAACTGGGGAAATTTTGGTTGTTGCTTTTATGTTTGAATTATATAATACAAGATTCCATGAGCATTTTTGTAAAAAAAAAAAAAAAAAAAAAACAGGTGTGTAAGAAATGGGTGGAGTGAAAAAAGTAATAACCTTTATTTCTATTATTTTATAGAATGTTGGGTTTAGTATTTTAAAATGGCCTAAGATTTGAAGAAAGGACCAACATGAAAAATTATTCTTCCCACCCCTCAAACTATACACATACCCTCAGACTATTTGAAGTTCCTAATCACCCTTTATTCCAATAAATCCATAATTTTTTGCATACCAGCAAAGTCAAAGTTGAAATTTACCGGTACATATTTATATTCCAGTAAATTCATAGGCAACATATGTTATAACTTTTCTTAATGTTTTGTAGGGGAGCCCCTAATATGGACCCTTATTTTTAGGGTCCACCTATGGTCTTTGGTAAATGACCTGCAATAGTAGGTGAGACACTTACTTTTAAGTTTACAAGGATGGTTTCTATATGTATCTTTACTATGACTGAGCTTTTTCAATCAAAACCGATGAATAACTAATTCTTTGTTATCATAACTTTAATTTCATCATTCATGTTAAAAAATTTAGCCATCCAAATGCTTGCTGTTTTTATTTTTTAAGGAA
>Ga0315914_1011976_pt1 | contig 10169 bp, 3 predicted proteins | sample MpolenodulesMG_FD_203920 | JGI IMG/M metagenome (GOLD analysis project Ga0315914, IMG submission 203920) | Medicago polymorpha root nodule microbial communities from Los Angeles, California, United States - elongated nodules | ecosystem: Host-associated > Plants > Roots > Nodule | place: USA... | reverse complement strand
TATTGACTATCAAAATATATTTCAGATCCAGCACTAAAATACGTTAGATTGCCTACCAAAATATCTCAGATTGTGTTCCAAAATATTCTAAATTGCATTCTAAAATATTTTCGCAAAACTTGGGGACCAAGAAAGCACTTTTAAATAATGATTAAATTAATTAATTAATTTATCATTTCCAAATTATATTTTTCTAGTGCTTATTTCGTTCACACAATTATGTACCCCATTAATTAAAGATACACCCCACTATATAATCTAAGGTCAAAAATTGGGGTATGACACTCCTGATAATTAATTGAGACTTAATTTGATTCATTTATGTCAAACTGTTTATGTTGATTATGATTTATGTGAAGATAACCCCCAGTGGTTTTGACCGCCTACCTGTTTGTATGAATGGGTTGACAGAGTGCAGGAGTAGTTTGCTTTTTAGTGAGTGCTTGGATAGTGGGACCTAATCTCCATTATCGTTTCTTGGAGTCTTAGATTAGGCTCTGATTAGGACATCGGTCTTTATGTTTTTGTTGGATTATTTGTTATTGAGATGTGACCCATATGTCGGGATTTGGAGATTTTATATGATGATGTATATTGATCTCATGGCATGTATACTTTGGAGATGTATGATTTATATCCGCTACGACTGTTGAGAAATTTTATATATGCATGTCAATGTTATTTGTTGAAGACGTAGCATCTATTCCTTGAATATATGCTTTATTCGCGTGTTTTATCGCTTTAATAGAAATAGGGCGTTACAGGCACCCCATCTGTCAAGAACGCGTCCTCCCCCAAACAACATCCCCACTCCTCCACAAGCTTAATTACATACTTGCATCCATCAATAAAAAAATCTGACGAGGTATTCACTATTTCTATAGAAGGGGTCGAAATAAGAATCTGCGCGTAATCCAGTCTAGCCTTGTCAACTGTACAATCATCTGCACGAATAAACCTTCCACTGTTCGAAACACAAAGCCGGAAAAAATCAGCACTCCATGCATGAATGGGGGCACCGTACAAACGCACCCAAGCTCCCCTTTCATGCTTAATGTTCGATGTCGACCACCGATGTAAATTACCAAACAACATTCCAAAAAAATCCAAAGCGTTATGGAACACCTGCCATACATCATTGTCGTCTGAACAATAGAGAAACACCCTATCTCCACCCATTGGAGTAACATAAACATGGTTAAACCCAGCATCATCAACCCGTTGTTGTAAAGCCAATGACGAATCTCCGCCTAACACCGTAGCCACCATTTCGGATTTTGCCCAATTGCGATCATCCGGCCGAGACTTAAATGTAGGAATGAATTGCATTAAAGTGTTAATTTGTTGATGCTGTTTCGGTTTAATCTGCACCTGCCATGACATAGGTTTGCCTTCATCGCGTGTCTCAAAAATGTTACCTCCCGCATCTGCCTTCATAACTCCTTGAGAAGCTACTGGCTTCTTCCCAACCACCACACCTGCTGCCGCTCCACTCACACCCTCCTCCACCCTCCTAACCTTTCTCTTCCCTCCCTCTCCCAAGACCTTCACCTCCACGCTTCCAACATTAACAGTCACTTCCTTACCTTTTTTCTCCCCCGACACCGTATTTCCCCATCCCACCTTTTTATCTCCCTCATCTCCACTCCTCCCCACCGGCCTAACCTCATCCTCCTCCTCCCTCCCAACAACCTTATACTGCCTAATCGCAACATCATTATGGGCGAACCTATCAAACCTAGCTTCACGTGCCCATATACGACATTGATCGATCCAAACATTGTTCAGTGCCTGCGATAGTTTAACTTTGTTCTTGACATTGACAAACCTTACAAAACCAAATTCCTGACCTCTAGCATTCCTATGCCGGGCAACATAAATATCTGTCAAAATTTCGCGAACCTCGAAAGATTGACGCAACCGGATCAATGGTAAATTGTCCGGGAAATTTGTCACATAAAATGATGCCTTAACCCATTGTTCCCCATCATGAAATACCCCTCCTGAGCCATGCCATTCAGCAGATGCCAATCGCCCTCCAACAACATTGGAAACCCTACCTTCAGCATAACCGTTCCTAACTTGCCATGACCTCGAGTCGAAATTTAAAACCCTACTTGTGCCCTATCGCTGTTCTTGTCCATAAATCCTAACCGCTCCTCCATGCCTGTCCGATTCGCTTGACCTGTCATGTCCTCTGTATCCCGGTTCCGTCGCTTTCCTCTTCTTAGACCGCACCACAGACCAATCTCCCCTATCCCCCCAATTTCTTTACGTTACATTTCACCGATTTTTTATGTAGACCCCTTTCCTTCAAAAAAGCCTATTTTTATTATTCATTTATTGATTGTGTCTATTTTTTTTCTTTCAAAAGAGCCCGTTTTTATTATTCATCTTGTCTTCTTTACTAAAGATTAAAGTGTAAAAGCGCGTTTACACGTATTCCACACGGCGCCAAGAGAGTGATCTCTTTCTAAACACTTATCTTAGCATACTAAAGTATAAACTTGGTGCTCTTTTTTATCACCAACTAAAAGTTTAACTTGCACTAATGTCTTAATCATGGAAATCAAATCTCATGCTCCACTTCCAAATAAACGACACATGCAACATTGGATATTTGTCCTTAATTTTTTTTTTTCCCTATCTTGTTTTCACATACATCAACAATATTTGGTCGTGCTGGTTAGCGATACTAAGAGGACTCCAATATCTTATACAATAACTAAAAAATTATAAAGGTCCTTATCTCTCATACAACCTATACCTACAAAAAGATAGCATTATATGACGAATTAAACCACCCCTATTATCATATTTGTTTACCTATACCTACCAAAAGATAGCTATATATAACTGATTAAACCACCCCTATATTAGATTGACTCTTGACTGCCGACTTCGTAGCGTTGATTTAGTAAGAAAGTTATAATAAGATCAAGAATCATATTTAATTTAACTTTTTTTATGACAAACGTTAATTAATACTTAATATATTAACGCCTCTTCAAAAAAAAATTTAACTGTTATATTAGTTTGTCCATTGCGTAGCCACTAGCCAGGACATGTGTAACTTTATCTTTTAGCATCTCTCTAATTGAATATTAACTTTTCTTTGATTTTGGTTTGTTATTAATTATTTAGTGAGAAGTGATTTGTCGGGGGAAAGGATTTTCGAATATTCCAATCCTTGATCTTTTTCAATATTAATAATGTTATTCAAAAAAACAAAATATTCACATTTCAAAATAGTTATATTCTTTTTTAAGAAAACTCTCGCTAGTTAGTATCCCTACGTTTATTCTTTAGCACCATATATAGTTCATTCAACTATTCATGAGCAATATCGTCAAAATCACATGTTAAAAATTAAAATCGCCCAATTTTATGTTTTTATGTATGAATTTCATGTTAAATTGATGATAAAGTCTAGTTGAGTGAAATTGGAATTCTTGCAAGATGAGTGTCATGATTTTAGAAGGTTTTTTTTTTCTTCCTACAAGTGATAAAATTGTAAATAGAAGATGAACCAAGTGATTGTCCTTAAGTGGTAAATGAGATCCACCAAAATGAAAAATTGTTTGAGAGATTTTAAATTTGACTCTTGATTGTAACAACTTTTTATCAGACTATACTTACCTCATAGCCGAACTCCAACTTACCGGAGACCCTTTCCCTTTGGAATCAGAAGGTTGACAACAAAAAAATTGCAAAAAGAAAATGTGGGGTTTGATCCCAAAAAGGTGTGATGGTTTAAAGCTGCATAGTGGTTTGGCAACTTAAATGTGCTATATTTGTTACCTATTACTATAAAAACTTCTAACAAAAATCACGTGTATTAAGAAATGTTGGTGTGATAAATTTGTCTAAAATGCGTACTTTTGTTTTTGTTATAAATACATAATTTATGTTATGATTTTATGCATAAATAAAGTTCATGTGGTTATTATTGCTATAAACATATTTGTATCATTTATGCAAATATTGAATTTGCAAACTTCAGTTTTATCTCACTAAAGTTTTTTAGTTGGACCACTTAAAAATATGCATGATTCAAAGAACACATTGTATGAAATTTTCATGTCACTCATCCATATCGATCTCATTGAGTGCATTGATATGGTGGTTGTCAAAATTTAATCACGTTATACGTAAGTGACGCACGACAACCACAGTGATCCCATTATATGAGGTTGATCAGATTGTAAATTTGAAATTTAAAGATAAATAGTATTCAGACGTGCGCCTAAAGAACTCTGATGTAATTATTAAGATATGTAACCAAGTGAAATATTGTTTGAATATTTTATTATTTAATTATATTTCAATTTCATTATGTTGGCAAATATCTTTATAATTATTTTAGGGTTAAATATGTTTTTGGTCCCTACATTTTGCCCTTCTTTGACAAATAGTCCTTACATTACAATAAATGTTTTTAAAATCCTTACATTTTTCCTCTGTTAGCACAAATAGTCCCTGCTGTCAAATAATTAACGAGAAGCTGACATGGCAGCTAGTGGACCCCATTTTTTTTAAGGGTTATATGTTTTTGGTCCTTATATTTTGCGTGACTTTGAAGAATAGTCCTTACATTTCAATAAATGTTTTTAAAATCCTACATTTTTTCACCGTTAACAAAATTTGTCCCTGTCATCTATTTTCACTGACCGAACATATGGAAAATGCCACATAGATGCCACCAAGGACATTTTAGTAATTTCCAATAAAGTGCATGGGCCTAATTCACCTTTATCCAGAACTTTACTCACAAAAATTCCAACTTTAACTCCGATCTGGTCCGTCATTGTCATTTGCAGTTTGAGTGGTTCCCTGACAGCGTGAGGGAGAAGAGGATGTCGCTGGCAGTGACAAGAGAGAGAACATATCTGAGCAAATTGATGGTGGAGAGGACGGTGGTGGTTGAGGATGGGTGTGTGAGGCTGATGGTGGTTGGGGAGAAATAGAGAAAACGCGAAGAGAGGATGAAGATGAGAGAGAAGGTTCAGCTGAAAAATCAATTATGCCCCTGCACTTTATTGGAAATTACTAAAATGTCCTTGGTGGCATCTATGTGGCATGTTCTGTTTGTCCGGTTAGTGAAAATGGATGACAGAGACCAATTTTGTTAACGGTGGAAAAATGTAGGGATTTTAAAAACATTTATTGAAATGTAAGGACTATTCTTCAAAGTCACGCAAAATCTAAGAACCAAAAACATATTTAACCCTTAAAAAATGGGATCCACTAGCTGCCACGTCAGCTTCTCATTAATTATTTGACAGCAGGGACTATTTGTGCTAACGGAGGAAAAATGTAGGGATTTTAAAAACTTTTATTGAAATGTAAGGAGTATTTGTCAAAGAAGGGCAAAATGTATGGACCAAAAACATATTTAACCCATTATTTTATTAACTATTTATCAATTACGAAACTTAATTAATTAGTGGTCAAATTAAGTAAGATAATTAATTAATTAAATAATATGGACTCAATATATGTGGATGTCAGGATGACCCATAAACAAAAATAATAGAAAACGCTAACCATCACATGGTAAGAGACTATGATCTCCAATATACGGTTCACATCATATTATTTCTTCTCTACATCTAAAGAGATAGATAAAAACATATTATAAATCCGATCATATTTATGCTCATACGGCTTTATTTGTTTCTACTAATGATTTATTCTTTTATTTTATATTAAATTAAACATATATTGTAAAATTAATCTTTATTTAAACCAAATTCCATAATATTTTTTCTATTGGGGCTCAATTCCGGTGCTCTCAAATAGAATTTTCACTCATTTATTATAAAGTGGTGATGGGTCGCCATCTGTGTATTTTAGAAAGGATGCAAATGCAAAAATGGAAGCGTAAACGGATGTTGGTTTAAGGAAAGTCATTTTCATTTGTGGCCACACTCCCAAAATAGGAGAATTCCAATATTCGTGCATGATTCAAATTCATATAATATCATCCATATCTATTGTATATACATGCACGCAACGAGAAATAAACAACATCTGTTGCCATGCCAGGTTTCATTAATTTTTTGTTTTACATGTATCCCAAAATAAAACAAAAATCCTAAAGTAGTAGTAAGAACAAAGATAATATTATTTAAAGAAAAGAAGATGATATTGGTCCTATAAATTTAATGTCATTTAAGTTTTTTTTTAAGAAAAATGTCATTTAAGTTTGTACGTTGTTTGTTCACCTTGACAAAAAAATACTTACGATAATTTATAACTAAGAAAATAACATAAAAAAGATAATACTAATAATAATATAATACTAGTAATATCATAATATTTTTTTGGTAGTGTTACAATGTAACGAGGCAAAAAGAAAAAGAAAAAAAGAGAGACGAAATTAAGTTCTAAGCTTATCTCTCTAGATGAGAGATTCCATGCCAGGCGGAGGGCAGATCCAGTGAGCAGAGCACCTTGCATGTGATCCCTCCTTAGCCATAGAATCTGCACACATGTTTTGTTCCATAAGAACATGCACCAATGTTGAATTTCCATTTTCATGTAAAACATCTCTAATATGAAGGATGTCACTAACATAAGTGTGCAAGGTATGATCATGACCATCAATAATCAGATCAACTACTTCCAAACAGTCACTCTCACAAATAATATTGACATAACCTTTTTTACTGCAAAAATCAAGACCTATCTGGAGAGCACGTAATTAACTCAGCTAATAACGCATCACCTCAAACTTCATAGGGGAAAAATCAGTAATATCATAATATAATTATATAATTAACTACTTATACATGACTCTTCATGAAGGATCACCCTTAGGGCACATGTTAATCATTAATTTCATTCCATTAATAGTAAGAATTTAATGTAAAAAATTAGTACTCCCTCCGTCCAAATTACAAGCAAAAAACCAAAAATACACTTATTAAGAAAACTAAAGCATAAGAATTGGTAACATAGTTTTTTGTGTTTTCTTTGGAATAAGTTTTATGGGAAGATGTAAAAACAATTTTCATTGGCTATTGGTTATGAAAAAAATGGAAGAGAAAGAAAATTAAATGTAATTAGCATTTAATTCATGAGAAGAAGTAAAAGTTTTTATTGGAAAAGATAATTCTTTAAAAAAAACAAGATTAAATAGAATAAAAATTTGTCTTTTTTGCTTATATTTTGGGACAAAGAAAATGAGTTTTCTTTGCTTATATTTCGGGACGGAGTATTAAACAATTTAAATAATAAATTAACACAATTTTCAATACATAATTACTAATAGTGAAATTTTTAATATGTGTCATAAGAGCACAAGTTAACATTTCCCAACTCTTTAATACGAGCAATTTGGTTTCAAAGATGAACAGAATAATATCATTATTCATTCATTGATAATTGGTAATCCAATCAATGGTCTATCTATAGTACATTTATAATAAATTATAAAATCTAATTAATTTTCTTTTGTGTGGCAAAAATAATTATGAATTCCATTTAAAATATAACTATCAATTTATTCACTTTCCCTTTTTATTTACTTTATGGAGTAACTAAACCCCTACTTAATTTTCAAAAAATGAATTCCTACTTATTTACTATCGATCCTTGTGGCAGGTAAGTGTTATTTTATATTTTTTACCTTCAAAGAGGTTAGCGGTAAAATTCACTCACATTGATTGTTGAAAAATTAGGAATTGTTGATCGAAATTCAACCTTTCAAATCTCTTTACAATTGGTATGGATAATGCCAATATATGTAAGGTAGGGGTTTAAACCCCGACCAAAAAAAAAAAAATCTCTTTACAATTTTTTTATCATCCAAACTATACTTTTCAAAAAATATTACAGTTATTATTTCTATCAGAATATCATACACTAACTTGTTAGTCTATTTGTATATTTCTATAATATTTTGATGTGTGTATATGTATATGATCAATTTTTCTTTTGAAGATGTATATGATCAAATTATAGTAATTTAACGTTATAATGCTGAATAACGTTTTACTTAATTCTTATTTTTTAAATTTAACATGCCCGTATTAAAAATTACTTTTTTTTTGAAAAAAAATACTATTAAATACTCCTATAATTTATTTTTTTTATAAATAATAGTTTTAATATGTTTAAATAATGCCTAGTACAAAAATAAATTGTAAACATTTTCGTACAAACATCGTAAACTAAAACAGCAAGGAAAACAATTTTAAATAAATTAGATACGTTATGGTTATAAATATTTATATATTCGATTTTTAAAATTAAAAATAACGAAACGAGTAAATATAATTTTATATTACATTTATATTTGTGTTAATTCATTGAATTTGCACTTTAATTTTTTGCTTTGATAATCAACTAAGTAAAGAATTATTTGAAAAATATATATAGTTTATAGAAATTTTTTTATGCGGGCTAACGTGCTACCCGCGGCCCGTTCGAGCTAGCCCTAACGGGTACCAGGCTTTTTAGGCTGGGCTAAAAAGCCCAATTAAAATTTGGACTCAATATTTAAGGCCCAAGCCCTATAATTAATTGGGCTAAACGGCCCGGCCCGTTTTGACAGCTCTACTAAGTTGGTATGGACAATGCATAATATATACAAGTTTGGGGTTCAAACCCCGGCCACCATAAAAAAAACAATAAATCTTGTTAATGAGTATTTTCAAGACACTTTTTAACCATTATATTTTAACTTTTTAAAAAAAATAAAATCAAACATTTCAATTATCAATACATCAAATGTACAAAATTTTATTAAGAAATTCATTTATTATTCTTAAAAATGTTCCAAATTATATTTATTTTAAAACAAAGTCTTAAAAAACAATTAGAGAGAGAGAGTGTGTGAAGTTAGTGAGCGGTGGTGAGAGTAAGATTTGGTGGGGGAGATAGTCGACCCCACCTATTAGCTAATCCCTTTCACTTTCTTTTTTAGAATCCTAATTCCATTAATTAGCATTTGCATGAAGCGGTCGAATAATCCACGTGCCTCTTCCTCTCTTCCTTTCTCCACCGCCGTTCTTTCATTCCTATTCCCGGCAAAAATATTACGTGTAACTCCACGCGCTTCATTACTCTCTCTCTCTCTCTCTCTCTCTCTCTCTCTCTCTCTCTATAACTCTCTTTGATGATTAGTTTCATTTTCTTCTCATAAAATAGATTATTCTATTTTGTAAATAAAATTCAATTTCAGTAGCATTAACTGAACAAGAAGAAGAAGAAGAAGAAAACTCTGTGATTGATTGATTCAACGCGTATTCGATTTTGTCTTCTTTCGAAAATCACCGACTTCAACTACATCATCACTCTCACACACTTCACCGTCTTTTCACTTTCTGGTATGATTCTTCCATTTTTCTCCTCATTTTGCTCAAATTTGACTAGGGTTTGGTTTTCAATTCTGCTTTTCTGTTTCTAGGTTTTCATGGCGTTTGATCAAACTTCTAGCCCTAAAACTATGCTGCCACCACCGGCGAACGTTATCCGATCGGATGAGTCGGTTAATGTAGGTTCCGGTGCGGCGGTTCCGGTTTATTATCCTGAAAGTGGGTTGGTTGGAGTGGGATATGGAAATGTTGCTTCTGGTGGTGGTTCTTCTACAACATGGTGTATTCGACCTCATCCACCTTTGAACCCTAATGTTGGGTTTAATTTCCCCAATCGTGTTGCTGGTGGTAATGCCGTTGATCTTTCAGGTAGTTTTGTTGCAACTGCTAATGGTTATCCTTTGAATTTGGGTAATTGGGTTACTACTGGTAATGCTTTGGATAGTAACAGTAATAGTAATAGTAATAATAGTATTCAGTATGGTAGCAGAGTGATTGGTAATGGTGGTGTTGGGTTGATTGGAACTCCTTCTGATCATGTTAATCAATCCGCTAGCCAGCGGGTTGATCAGGCGAGTGAAAACAGCGGGGATGATTCCGTTTCGGGGCGGAAATTGAAGTTTATGTGTAGTTATGGTGGGAGGATTTATCCTAGACCTAGTGATGGAATGTTGAGGTATGTTGGTGGGCAGACTAGGATAATAAGTGTTAAGAGAGATGTGAGTTTTAATGATTTGATGCAAAAGATGGTTGATACTTTTGGCCAACCTGTTGTCATTAAATATCAGCTTCCTGGTGAGGATCTTGATGCATTGGTCTCGGTTTCTTGTGCCGATGATCTTGATA
>Ga0315914_1011972_pt1 | contig 10172 bp, 5 predicted proteins | sample MpolenodulesMG_FD_203920 | JGI IMG/M metagenome (GOLD analysis project Ga0315914, IMG submission 203920) | Medicago polymorpha root nodule microbial communities from Los Angeles, California, United States - elongated nodules | ecosystem: Host-associated > Plants > Roots > Nodule | place: USA... | reverse complement strand
TTTTCTTAAATAGAATGTCAATTCTCAATTCCTTAATTTGTTGCAGAATATGTGCTTGCTATGCAGTATGCACACATGTCTTTTTCTTTTAATCTCTTACATTTAGATAGAAATCTTTATATTTTTATAATGATTTATAGGAACAAGAAAATTCGAAACTATGATCCTATCAATGATGAATTACTTGATGATCATCATGATAATTGGGTGTTGGAGGATTCACCGCCATTTTTAACAGTTGAGGAGTTGGAATCATTACGCAATGATCTTGCAAATATGACCATCCAACCTATTTCAGATGATATTGGTATGCATGTTTTTTTCTTATAAGTTATAAGGTTAAAATTTCATTATTTCACTATATGGTTATATACCAATTGCTAATATTTGTTTAAATTTATGTTTTCATAGATGGATTGAATTTGGATGAGGATGATGATTATGGTGATGATGCACACCACACTAATGCAGAAAACATGGATTAAAGTAATGTTTTTGATGAAGCTGCTGGGGATGATGTTGAATTCCTTGATGAGCTTGAAATTCAAACAATCTTGACTCATTGGAATTAAATGTTATTGATGATAATACTTGTGTTGGAATTATACTTTCTTGGGATCTTTTTGGATTTTTACAGCTTGGGCATTCTCTTATTTGAATTTTGGTTGGAATTATACTTTTTTTGGAATCTATTTTGGTTGGAATTATACTACTAAGTTGTATATTGAGTTATGACTATGTTTTGAAATTGAGCAATTAGCCTATGAAATTTATTATTGTTGGATAGATTTTTTTTATTTTACAGCTGTCATTATTTTAGTTTTTAAAGTGACCGAGTCAATCCGATTCAATCCGATTTAATCCGGTTAAATAACTATATAAATTTAATCTAAGACCGAGTCAACGAACCGAGTCATCCAAGTGGTTCCGGTTCAGTCATGCGGTTCGACCAATGATCTAGTGGTTCGACCATTGACCCAGTGACCCAGTACCCCTGCCGAGTCGATGACCGAGCCGAGTTTTAAAACTATGGTTTGGTGATTAATTTTTAATATATTGCTACAGTTGAAAAAAAAGCCTGATACATCCATCCCCCTCGTCCACTTTGGATTTGATAGAATTTATGAAACAATCTTGCATGTTACAAATAGCAAAGTCAAATTAATTACTCTTGTCTTTATTTCTATATGTTTTTGTTTCGACAAAAATTAATTTTGGGCTACTTTTTTAAAATTTAAAAAATTTGTCAACTTTTTTAAAATAGTGGCCAGTTTGCAAAATTCAAGGGGCCAAATTGTATTTATTAAATATTTAGTGGTCAAATTGTAATTTCCCAAAAAATTATTATGACCAATTTGCAAATTTAAAGGGGCCAAATGGTAATTTTGGTTAAATTTAGGGGTCAATTTACAAATTTTAAAAAAATCGTGGTCAATTTGAATTTTTAAAAAATGAGACTACAATGCAAGATTTTGAAAATATATGCCCCTCAAAAAATGACCTAGCATTTTCGAATATAAAGTCAATCGATCCTTCAATAAAACATTCTTTGTAGTAATACCTCCCAAGGTATCTTATGCACCATAAATTCCACATCCGTAGAATGCCGCTTGGTCTCCACCAACTCTTAGTGCCACCGCTTGTGCCCTAACATCTCCTTGCTTTGCAGGAGGAGCTGTGTTATGTTTTTTCCAGAAAAAAATATGAATTAATTAAATATATGAAAGAAAAAAAAAAGATATTAACATCAATTTTACCTTAAAACTTATGCTGTAAGCGGTGAACTTTGACGTAAAAACCACAAAGGAGCAGCTATGGGAAGTCCCTCCGGTGGAATTTGCAGTGTCGTTCCATTCTATAGTCGTACTGAGATATCCTTGACCTTGAAGAATCAAGTTGGTTTGGATCACTACCTTCTCCACAAGGATACAATTAGACAACAAAAATTCATAATGATATAAAAAGCTTATTTACTATAGTTTTAATTTTTTTAGTAATATATTTAACCTATTCTAATCATATTATAAATAAGAATTGACTTGATCATACTTCTATGTTCTGGTGTTGAGGATTATAAGAGTGGCATGGGGGCTCAAGGCTGGAACATTATCGATAGCATCTTGTACTTTACTGTAATTCCCGCATCCATTTGAATCAACCGCGAGAACTACAAATACATTGTACTTCAAAATAAGGCTAGAGGCCCATTTTTTCCGTCACAATTTGACTTAGGACAGGAGAAGCTCAAATTGATAAAGAAGGATAACAAGAAAATGAAAATCGATAAAGGGATAATTTTGTTGAAGACCACCATTCTTAATTGTGGATGTTTGCTTAGAACAGTGTGAATTTTTTCTATATGAATTGCACTGACATTCTGCGTATTTTTTTCTCTATGAATTACGCTGACCTTATACCACCTTATATAGGGTGTATAACTTAATTATGCCACATTTATGAATCTGATTATCTCAATTGATTTTAAATTTTTTTAGTTAATTGATATGTGAGGTAATATGAATGGTAGAATAGAATAGGTATACATAGGTTATTACCAAAAAAAAAGAATAGGTATACGTAGGGAGTAAATTTATCTAAAACGCGCTTTTCTAGTTTTATAGGATAATACGTACTTTAAAACTATTTATGATCATGGGATGGGATAAGATTGAATTAATATATTTAGAACAACCGACATTAAATTAGATAGGAATCCGAAGGCTAAAAGAATTTAAGTATGGTTCATATAACCAATAAAATAGCTAGCATTGAAATCGAACTTGCAACATGAATTACAACTACTCATTTACATACCACTTAAGCTTCGAGTGAACATGCTTACAAAATTTGACGTACAAAAATATTTTTATAGACAAAAATACGAGGCCTAAAAAAATCAAGGGCCTAAAGCCCTTACTTTAATGGCAGCTCCCTTGACCCGACCCTGAAGCCAACTCAAAAAGTTCCTTCATAATTTGTATATAGTACCAATAAATCACAAACAATTATGTTAAGTCAGACGATTTTAATAATTTAACGATTATGACCGTTTGATAATGTACACATATTTACACCAATATATATGAATTAAATCATTTTAATATTTTGGTCAAGGTAGTTTCTCGTTTTTAATAATTTAATGACTATGACTGATTGGTAATGGATTCACATTTACACCAATATATATGAATTAAATCATTTTGATATTATCTTTCACAATAAATAAATCGCAGCCAGTCATATATGTTAGCAGTTTCTTTTTTAAGGGACTACGCTAAAATGAGTTATAATTCTTTTTTTTTTAAGCAAAAAGGAATTATAAAAACCAAACAACCTTGTCCTCCGAGCACAAAAAGTGACAGAAAAAAATTAAAGAAAAGAAGAATGAATTACATCAAAAGTAACAATAAAGAAGAATGAAAAGCCAAAACAAGTTGTTACAAAGCACTAAACAACATAAAAGGGATTAAGCTACCACATATGATATTGAAAAGCAAAATTAATGTATTTCACCTTCAACCACAGAAAAGTTTGCAACTTAATTTTATCAAATAAATGTTGCAATGTATCCTCCTTCTACTGGAAAATTCAAGCATTATTTTCTCGTCAGATAACCTACATATTTGACATCCATATCAAGCGAATAACTAATCATTTTTTTTTGAGAAGTAAATGATCTGATAGACACGCCGAATTGATCGTAATAATGCCCAATTATTTAGACAACTTAAGTTATTTATATTTTAAAGGGAAAGGCGGATTCAAACATTTTCGTCTATTTGATTTTATATTTTATTTAATTGTAGATAAAAATGGAATAAAATATTTGTAGTAAATAAGATTAAAATAAGCTTTTTAGTTTTTATAAATGAAAAATAAGATTTTTATAGTGATCAATATTATTCATATTGTTAATGATTGTCATTTCTTTTGTTATGGAGTATTTCAAACTTTAGCTAATTTTTTAATTTATAATTTTGATAATATTATAATAATGCTAAAATAGTTTAAATGAATGGGTAAAATTGAAAATGAGAAAATCGAGTTCAAAATGATGCATCTCCTCTGATATATTGTTCTAGATAAATTAACAAAAACAAGATATTGCTAACAAATATCCTTTATGACAATGTTTAAGAAATAAAAAAGATGATTTTTTTTTTTATAGAAAATGTTGTAGTAATTATTACTTTGACGATATTTACAAAACAAAATTTCTTATGATAAACTTTTTTAAATAATATCTCTTAGGACGTTATTTTAGGGGATCTCTTAGGACATTTGTTAGTATGATCTATAAAATTATTATGAAAACAAAACAAAATTGTAAACATACATCCTTTAAGCTATGTATATAATGAGACCCAAATCTAAAACTTTTGAAAACTTCAAAGAGTTAAAAAAAAAGTATGAACATTTGTTTGGATATGTGTGGAAACTTCCAAAATCGCGGAAAAATATCACATTTACGTTGAAGCTATAAATAGTAGATTTTGGTTTTCACCGTCAAAAGAGCTTCCATTGTGCAACTGCAATGAGAAAAATGTGTATTCAAACGTAGGTTAAGTCATACGTTTAAACCATGATGGCGAGAATATTTAAGTCCAGAGTTTGCAGATTACTAGAGAGAGCATGAGATAATGTCGCAAATTCCCATTAATTCATCATGGAACACTATGTGTATGAAAGTAGGAATCAGACCCTATAAGACATGTTTGATAGATTACGAGTCAATTAGAGTCATTTTTGGCATGTGGTCTACTTGCAAGCAATTGTGTTCCTTGACTTCTTTCTAAGTCGATTGAACAAAAGCATATGAAATATGTACATGTCAAAGGTCCAATATGATGTTCGTGAAGATTTGTGGCTGTGATGTATGTTTACGTGAACTGTCTCTGGTCAGATAAACTATGAAAAAGAATGCATCTTCAAAGGCTTCTCTAATAAAAATTGAGAGAGTATAAAAATTGATCAAAGCTCATAAATTATTGGTTGATCATACAAATTGTGCGAACTTCCAAAATTCGAGTTTTATCTAGGTACGTTTTATTTTGCGAGCAATTGTAAAATCTAATTATTTTGAGTAAGATAAAAGCACACAGGAAACAAAAAAAATCTCACTGAAATTTTAACAGTTCTCCATTTCTAAAGCTCGAATTCATACTTCACCGCTGATTAAGATGGAACGTGAAAAAAAATCTGTAATGTGTGCAACAGAACAGTCCTCCTCGTCACCACAAATTCTGCTAAATGACTCGTGCCACTTTATCTTGATCTAGATAGTGCTCCATTTGACTTAAGCAACGTGTCACAATGACATGAACTATAAATTGCCAATTTTTGCTGAAAAGGGGACAAAATACATGAAACGAGACATTTTATTTTAATTTGGTTTGTTTCATTTTTTGTTTTGTTTTGTTTTGACTCTCAAGTTAAAACGACACATATTGTGAGTTGTGACCCATGATGAAGTGAAGCTAATATATAGTAATAAGCGACTTGCTATTTGGGATACAATGTGTCACTTTATTTGGCCATGGCGTAATCTCTTCGTGCATGATCCTTCCTTCTTTTGGCTCTTTAAACTGTGGTCTAGGATTCTTCAGAACATCATACATTACATGCAATGCTTCTTCTATTGAAGCTCGTGCTCATGTTGTGTTCCGAGAGTCATTGTTGATGCTTAATGGAAGCTACCTAATATCAACACAGGTGCCTTGTGACTGAATACCAATCGCGGCCTATAACGTGACGGGAGTGAAAGTTAATCTACACATTTTTCTAAGAATTTAGGTTGGGCAACTTCTTTCGAGATTTGAATTATAGGGTGTTTTTGAAGGCCAGCTTTTAGAGACAGAAATACAAAAAAGTTAAATACTCACTCCGTCTTAAATTATGTTAATTTTTATAGTAAAATTATTATTTATTAAAATATTCTTATTAATTGTAATTAATGGAGTAGTTAAGTTAAAATAAAATTCAATAAATAAGGGAACAATAATAAATACTGCATTAATATTTTAAAGCGACAATTATTTTAATACAATAAAAAAAATGTTACAATTGTTTTAAGACGGAGAGAGTAATTGATCTGTCACCAAATTATCTAACCATCACTATTTTTCTCATAATTCTCTCTCTCTTAAAATAAAACCTTTCATTTGCTTGATTTGAAAAATGAAAAGATCCCCACCCGTTAATGTTAGAGGTTACAAAATTTTCTTTAATGGATTATTTTTTTAACAAGTTAAAATGGAATATATTACTAAAATCAAAGTGATTCACTCTGCACAAGACGTGCTGAAAGTGAAGCACTAAAACAATTACAAAGTTAGTGGTGCCTAATCAAGAGGGCACCATCAAAGCAAAAGAGCTAGAAAAAATTACATAAAAACACTTATACAAAGAAACGGTTGTTGCCACCAGTCATTATAACAAAAAGCAAATGAAGCCTGACTTGTTTTCAACCATAAGAAAGAATTCAACTTAACTTTATCAAGGAGTGTATAATGATCGGATGCCGCATTTTTGAAGACACAGTTGTTCCTTTCCTTCCAAATTTCTCAAACACAAGCAAGCCAAATTACCTTTAAGAATGAATGTGAAAGTTGCGGCATACCCGCCAAGTGATTGAGATACACCTTTAATGAGTTAGTTGATTGAGATATGCTATCTGAACGGTTATTTTTTAGGACAACCAAAATATATAAAGAGATATAGATATTTGCACAAAAACCAAACAATATAAGAGAGTATGAATACAATGTGAATATGGGAGAAAAAATTGTCCTAAAATTACCGCAAAATGATTGTTCAAATATCATTTCTCCTACCTCAAAGACAAAAGAGATGGTTATGCTAGTGGGTTTCATTCAGGTACGTGTTTGTAGAAGATTACTCGATGATTTTGTCATGGTAAAATTTCCACATTTCTTTCAAAAAATGAAGTCGTGTGAATTATGTCGCTGATTAGGGGTGTGATTAGATGAAACCCACGATTCAATTTATTTTTTTGTGGTGTCCGGGATTCGAACCCCGGACGTTGCATATATTATTCATTGTTCTTTACCAATTGAGCTAAGCTCACGTGGACACCCACGATTCAATCTAATAAAGAACCATGTTTTTTAGGGAATTATGACCAACCATCTTATTCTCTCTTTTTTTTCTTTCCATATATGTAATTTAAGGAATGTCTGCTCCTCGTTTGATTTTTTATTATTTTTTTTAGTTTCTTTTTGGCAATTTTGCCTCCTTTATTTATCAGAAGTCAAATGTGATATTATAAATTTACACATTCATCAACAATTTTTTTTGGGAAAAACACATACACATTAAACACTAAAACACTTGCATTAGACCATTTGGTGTTGCCTCAAAATAAATAAAAATATGTTTAAAAAAATTGATATTAGTAAGATTGTTAGGGTGAACATCTTTCTTTTGGTGGTCTTAACAAATTTCGTAGGAAAAAAAACAAAATTAAAAAAAAAGTTTGGAGCAAAGAAAAGACAGGCAGTCCTTCCTAGTAAAAAGAGTCACACTCTCTCACTCTCCACCACCCACCAAACGCAAAAACAAAAAGCTGATCCAAAACTGCACTTTACCTTACCTCGTTCCTTCATTCTCACAAGCTTCCAACTTCCAACAATCTTCCATGGCGGTAACTTCAACATCACTCGCTTCTCAACTCTCCATTGGCCTCCGTCGCCATCCCTCCCCCAAGCTCGATCATCTCACTTCTCAATCTCTCTCTTCCACCAACCCTTTCTTCGATGCCATTCATCCCAATCTTCGTTTGTCCATCTCCTCCCCCAAACCCTCCCGTACCGTTATCGCCATGGCTGGCTCTGGCAAGGTCCTCCCACTTCGTTTTTTCCTCTTTTTTGTGTTATTCCCATTTCAAATCTTTTTTTTTTTTTAATATACATTTTATTGATATTTTTCTTGCTTTGTTTATGGTTTCAGTTCTTTGTTGGTGGCAATTGGAAATGTGTAAGTATTATTCTCACACTATTCTTTACTTATTGGATTCAAATATTAATTGTTTAATTACTCTAACATGAGAATCTTAATCTTTCATTAGCACACTATTGGAATGTAAATTACACATCATAGTTAGCTTCATTGAAGTAAACACTCATTTTGACCGTCATTTTAATCACTGAATGTATCAAAATTACAAAAACATCACCGACCTGTTTTTGCTCTCGAATGTGTCTTTCGTTATTTGGTTTGGTTTTCGAATTTGTCTTCTGGTCAATAAAACTACTAACAAAAGACATGCTCAGGGATGTTTTTGTAATGACAACACGTCACACATTTAGGACCAAAATTTCTGTTTACAAGCTTCATGTCACAAGATAATTGGCTGTATGATCAACTTTCTTAATCTTTCATTGTTTAAATTTTCCAGTTAGCTTGTGTAAATTAACTAAATTACTGTCTCTTACCAGATTTTTTAACAGAGACACTTGCTTTTTGTTTTGGTTTGTTCAGTAGTTTTTGTCTTTTTGTTTCTAAAGACTAAATTACTTGTAATACAGATGAAGCATCTGATTTTCTTTGTTTAGCAATTGACTTTCTTAGTTCTATCAATTCCCATTTCAGTTAAAACAGCATTACATGCAACTTTATTTTCTTCTTTAAAACTCTCTAATATTGAGTTTTATTACATTTTTGTTATCTCTAGAATGGAACAAAAGACTCCATCAGTAAGCTTATCTCTGACCTGAACAATGCGAAATTGGAGCCTGATGTTGGTAAGACATATTCAATCTTTGATCCTATGTGTTTTTAGTTACAAGCTGTAGCAGACAACAAAATTTTATATTATGCATCTTCCGAATTCCTAAAATCTAAAATGAACTGCCAAGATCAATAATATATTTGGTGTAGCAAAAGGCTGATGAAATGTACTCCAATTCCAAATGGTTTTAAATGTTCGATTCATTAAAATAACTTAGTATTGGACTAGTGATCACTCACTCCAGTACATAAAATAGGAAGAAAAATGAAAGGAACTCCCTCCAGGATCCATCCATGGGTCATGTGCAGAGAACTCCCCTGTGCTTTCAACACGACTCATTGAACTTACCAGACCCTACATTTTCTCTCCCTTTGGTATTTTTCTGTTGCACGCACAATGTGGTCAACATGCTATCATGTTCATTTTCTGGCTAGCTCAAGGAGTTTTGTCACAATTGAGAGGGGTTCCTTATATCGTGTCCCCAAAAAGTATAACATGTTTTTGGTAAAAAAGATATATAACATTAAGCATGTGGTTTATGTTAGAATCCTTTTTCTTAATTACCTCTTTGATATATTTGTTATTTGGTTTTCATTAGCTTTTCCATTTTGTGAGAAGTACAGATGTCGTTGTTGCACCCCCCTTTGTGTACATCGATCAGGTGAAAACCTCAATTACAGACAGGATTGAAATATCCGGTCAGAATTCTTGGGTGGGAAAAGGTGGTGCTTTCACCGGAGAAATCAGGTTAGCTTTCTCTTCCCTGTCAAAAGTTTTGGTGTTTCTTTTCCTAATGCATAAAGTTAGGCCTGTTGGATGCTTACAGATACTATTCTTTTGTATTTTCAGTCACAGTTGTGCTTCCTGCTTTCTTGATGTTTCTTTATGTTTAAGCAGTTTATATTATTATTTTCTGGTGCTCTTCTACTATGCTGCAATTTAACAAGTTAACTTAGACACTCAATAAATATCATTTGACTTTTGCAGTGTGGAACAACTGAAAGATCTTGGATGCAAGTGGGTTATTCTTGGGCATTCTGAGCGAAGGCATGTTATTGGAGAAAAAGATGAGGTAAAACAAATTTAGAAATCATTTTACAGTGGCTTTCCTTGAGAATGTGGTCAGTATCTTTGCTGGGGATGCATATAACATATTGTCCCTCTGGACTTAAATACAAGCAAAAAAAGTATATATATCTGGTCCACATTTGGACCAGATACATCTGTACTTTTTGCTCATATTTAAGATGTGGACCAAATACATGTATTTTCTTCTTCTTGTTATATTTAAGTCTAGAGTAGTAAAGATAATAGCTGAAAATTGTCAACTCCAGTTTATAGGAAAGAAAGCTGCATATGCTTTGAGCGAGGGTCTTGGAGTGATTGCATGCATTGGTGAATTGTTGGAAGAAAGGGAAGCTGG
>Ga0315914_1011970_pt1 | contig 10173 bp, 4 predicted proteins | sample MpolenodulesMG_FD_203920 | JGI IMG/M metagenome (GOLD analysis project Ga0315914, IMG submission 203920) | Medicago polymorpha root nodule microbial communities from Los Angeles, California, United States - elongated nodules | ecosystem: Host-associated > Plants > Roots > Nodule | place: USA... | reverse complement strand
ATGTCCCGGAACCAAGCGAAATGATTCAGGAGTATCTTTTAGATATATAGAATAAGGGTAAAAAAGGAATTTTAAGGGGGCTTAAGAGATATTGAGGGGGCTTAAAAAGTAACGTTCTTTACAAATACTATTTTGTAAGAGAACTATGTTTCTGGTCCACAAAGTTAAATATGTACATTTTTCCTACATGATTGGAATCAAAATCATAAACAAAATGCATGAACTTATAAGCTGTGTGAATATCCTGACGGACGTCGGCACTAATTTTAGTCCTTATTTTTATTTATTTTTGGCTTAATTCGTCTCTTAACTTAATTCTTTATTTCATAATGGTCCCTTAACTAAAAAACGTTTCAATTTGCTCCTTTATATCTTCTGTCGTTACCTCTTTTGGTCCTCTTTGTTAATTTTTAACAGCAAATGTCTAAGATGAACCATATTTAAAGGTGATCCACCATGGACCTTAGTAAATTTTTTAATTGTAACTCTTTGATTTTTTGTTTAAAAAAGGATTGTTGGATCGTGTATGGTCTATTGTATTTTACTGTGAACCTATGACTCCTAATATTTTTCTCACTTCTCTTTATCTTCTTCATCATCTTCCATGAACCCAGAAAAAAAAAACTTAAAGACCGAGAATCATGTCCATGTATAATTAAATAGGTCCACGCTTCTGAAAGTAACATGAATCAAATAGTCAAGTTGTTAGGTCCACAATTCATGAATCAAATAAAATAAAAATGTAACACTTCAGCAAGCTAATTAAAAAACTGTGTTTTCGATTTCGATTTCGATTTCCACAATTCATGTTTTCAACCTTTTTGCAAACCAATTTCGATTTCCATTTTCATCATCATCATCACTTTTCAATTTCGGTTTATGGGAACAAAACTGTGTTTTCTTGTTGATTTAAATTTTTAATTAGTGCTGTGGACCCTGATGTTTGGTTTTGGTCACACTTTGTACACTGATTTTAAATGCTTGTGTCTGCTGGATGCAATTAATTTTTGCTTTTCTATTTCTATTGGTTTCCATCGATGTATATTGTCATCCACACTACTTTTTCATGCAAAACACTTTTAACATGGTCATTTGTCAATGCTACTCTCTCTCCCATATCAATACACATTTTTTTATCTTTAATTCTATATTAGAAAAAATTACAAAAATTTAATATTGTAAAAATATTCATCGAGACGAATCTAACAACATCTTATATGATATTATTTATCTTTATATATTAATAGAAAAATATGGTCAAAGTATATTAGGTCAATAATAAATATTGTTAAATGTGTCATCTATTATGGAAGAGAGGGGGTATTATTTGTCTTAGAAGAATCCATTGAAAAAATGCACCGTGTTACCTTCGACATTATGTTATCGACTGACGTGAAAACTCTTTTAATTAACCCATGCTATGAAATGTATATTTTCTACTAGTGTTCAATGATCTTTAGGTATTGGACCATTGTTATCAAATTGAAGTTCAAATCTTATGAGTAATTAAATTGAAAGAACTATTTTTTTAATCATGAGTCTAATTTTATATTATTAATAAATCGCAAGATACGTTGTCGATAAAATAAATGAAACCTATCTATTATATTTATTAAAAAAAACTCAATTATTTTGTTGACATCTAATCAATATTTTGCAATGTAATAGAAATTATGCCATGTCATTGATATTCTGATGTATCACCCTTGATATTGTATTGTTGCTAGACTCTCATTCTTGCTTTTCTTCTTCTATGAGGCATCCTAACCCAAAACACACTAACACTCTCTTCACTGTTGTGCCTCATTATTTCCAAACGATTTCATTTTTTAACTTTCAAGTCTATTTTGTGGTGTGTAATGAGTTATGAAATGCACATTATATCAACTATCTTTTTCTCCTTGCTTCAAATAAAAAATTTATCTCCTTTCTTTCACCTTTGATTGTGAATTTTATTTAATTTTATTACTGGTTGTAAAACAGGAAGGTGAAAACGAACTTTGTGAAGCCTTGGTTTTGCAAAAAAACGTATATATTATATATAGCCAGAATAAACCTACAAATCCTTCCTCAATCCTCACATTGCAAAAACATTATTCTATTCTCACTTGGATATACACTTCTACAACCTTTCCGGCTAAAGTTACTGCCTATACTATGCATTCTGGATCTTCACTATTGCACTGCTTGGTCTTGAAATCAACCTCTTTGTCTCCTTCTTTACCCCACAGCAACAAATATAGACCCATGATGACAATAAAACCACCTATGATGCTGAAAATTTAATGATAAGCAAATTTCAGAAATATTATTATGCTAAAAATTAATGTTATTTTTCTAAGAAAAACGTATCCACTAACTACGTATTCAAACTTGTAATATTTAAGAGTTTAACTTTGATACATTGTCGGCGTAAATAATTTACCTGCCCAAATAAAGTTTTTCACCAAAGACGAAGTATGCTAGAATTGTCACAAATATGGTACAAAGAGGGTTAAACATTGTGACAAAAACTGGCCCTTTTTTCTCAGTGCACCATAGTTGAATGTAGATCAACAAACCACCAGCAACAATTCCCTATCATTGATAATGATTGATATATAACGTTAGAACTTTATGATTTGGTATACGTAGTACTTTTTTACAAAGACATACCTTTCATGAGATAAATTATTCATTATACTAACCCCATATATTATGGACCACAAGTCAATGTTGAGTCCTATAATCCATGCTGAAGGGTTATTACGTTCAGCTATTACTGTGAAAATAGCTGATTGTGCTGCTCCCATAAAGCACATCCATGTTGTGAGAGATAATTGAGCAGGATATCTTTTTAGAGTAGATGCCTAAATATTCAATTACAAGCAATATATTAGAGTTGTAAAAATTTATTTAAACCTTGGATAACAACTTTAGTCACCCTAGATTTCTAAGATACCACACATAATTCTTGAAATATACAACGAAGAAAAAAAAATGTTTATTAGTTTAGAAATACGCATTCGAACAACACAAAAATTGTGTTATTTTGGAATGTGTACTTCCATAACATATAAAATGTTCGCATAAAACTTATAAGGGGTATGCTAACAAGTAAATCAGAATATCGTTAAGAAACACAACAACAAATGAAAAAACTTTTATTGAAAAATGCATAATTTGATACATATATAATACAAATGTTGAACTTTTAAGGAAGATTTCCTACTTTTTTGAATCTATAATCAGTTTCTTTAAAATACTTGCAATCATTTGCAAGCTAAAAATTAACTAGTTATGTATTAAGGTGAGTACCTGCATAATGTACCATATAGAAAACGTGACACAGCATAAAACTGTAATAAGTGAACCCTTTAACCCACTTTCACTAATAGAAGCACTTTTTGGTTGAATATGGATTAGAGGACTCCACAAATTTTTCATAATAGGTCCTTTGTATAGTGTCATGGTCATAACACCAGCTAAGGATATCAAGGTCCCAAGTACTTTTGCTATGCCACGTGGATTTCTCATATCAATAACTTCAAACCTGCACTTAATTAAACCAACTCTCTTATAGATACATTAAAAATTACAAATGCTCCAAAACATTTTTAGTCAAACCATTATATAAAGAATTTCAAACCTGAGTGCCACTGCAATAATGAAGGTAAGGGAAGCTATAGTGTTGAACATGGAAGCAAGAAAGGTTGGAGAAGTATACTTTAAGCTTGCAAAATACAAATTGAGTGCCATGGTGATCCTGCAATAATATTTTTAAATTATACAAATTATGTTTCCATATTTCCATTTCCATAAAGTGTAATAACATACATTTTTTATTTGTTCTTACCCTAACAAAGAAAGCACAGAAATTTCCATAAAAAGAGCAAAAGTCAGCTTTGGTCTTACTTTTCTGCAAGAAAAAAAAAAACAAGTGCAATTGTCATAAGATAATTGATGAATGTGCTATCATCTATGATCGTACCAATTCAATTGTTTATTCGAAACAAATAAATTAATTGAAATGTAACAATTATGTCGGTGAGCTAAGAGATGAGTTTTTAGAAGGAGTTTCAAAGTTCAAACTCGAAAAACTAACAAAAACACAAACTAAGAACTCGGACGCATTTGAAGAGAATTAAATGTGCATGTACCTCTCAAGTAAGTATGCAAAAGGGAACATTACAATACCGGCGAAAATATGTCGATATGTAACATAAACATAAGGACTCATTCCATGGTTGAAGGAAGCTTCACTGATAAAATATAAGAAGGTATATCCAACTTGGGCTAAGACCATGATCAAGTGTGGCTTGAACTCCTTGAATGCAAGCAGAGGAGAAAATATTTTTTGCTCCATAAGTTTAGAGATGTGAATGTGATGATGTTTCTTTTCTGAAGTTATTTAGAAGCATAACTCATGCACATTATATATATAGCTTAGATGATGAGTTTATTTAATTGAATGTGATTCCTAATTGCATTATTTATGGTATCATGTTCTTTATTAAATTCCTAATATAAGATTTATTAATATTCCTCACTAGGACTATGTAAAACAACAGTACTGTTAGAATCCAAGACACTAGATATATTGTGAATTATCATTGTCAAAAAATTACTGGTTGAGTGTTACATGACCAAAATTATAAGTGCATGTAATTGTTAGAAAATCAAAAAGCATCACTCAATTTTAATCGGAATGAGTTCTCTCTACTTGCTTGAAAACGATATTTAACTGTTATCTTAGGGGATGTAAGGTTAGCTTAGTGATTAGGGTGGATGAGTCAATTGAAAGAGTAATTAGGGGATCATTAATTGAAAAGTTTAATGGTGGTAGATTGACGGTCCAAAACAATTTTGTATATACAATCAATCAAAACATTTTAAATTATCACGTAATGAAAAATATTAATTGATTTATATTAATTAAAATATTAATTGATTTTAAATGTCATAAGATAGTTGATGAATGTGATATCATCACTCAATACTAATAATAATTGACAAAAGTATGTTATTGTTGCATATTAAATTTATTACTAACATGCAATTTTTTTAACTCAATTTATATGTGTATAATTTTTTATAGGGGCATTTGTTAAGAAATCTATTACTAGAAATTATGTCTTGGAAATGTAAGCTTTTATTTTTGTTTGAGCAATGATTACACAACTTTTTATTGCAAAATTACTTATTTTAGTACTTTAATCAATGCCTCAAGGGCACTCGTTAACATTCTCCTTTTTATATGACAAGACACTTGTAAATCATTTTATCAAAAACAAAAGACACATGTAATTTATATTACAAGACACTTGTAAATCATTTTTATCATTTTATCAAAAACAAAAGACACATGTAATTTATATTACAAGACACTTGTAAATCATTTTATCAAAAACAAAAGACACATGTAAATCATGAACCAATATGACCAGTCCCACTCTTGTATCTGAATGGGACCTTTTTTTTTTGTTGCTCTTTTTTAGGACCTGTCCAACTTTGATATGTAATTTTTTTTATATATAAAAACAAAATTTTATTGATCACGATGTAACTAGGATAAGATGTGGAAATCCACCTCAAAAAAGTGTAGAATTAAAAACTTTAATATGTACTGGGCATTGATTGGCTATCTAAAAAAAGATTGTAAATGAAATTCTTGGTCACATTTCTTTATTCTTTTTTGCAAATCTTTTGAACAATCGTGTTTGTCGTTTTCTTTAGAAAGATATTGTGGGTTCTGCCAAAGGAATCATTTGAGTTTTTCACTCAAAAATGCTAATAGCATTTCATAATTATAATGATATGTTGAATACATGTATGTTAAAAATCCCCAATATTTTTATATTTTGATTCAATTGTTACATTTAATACAACCATGTTTGGATTGGATGCCTAACATTACAAGAAAATAAAGAACAAGAATATTAAAATTAAAAAGGTAGTACATATTGAAACAAATAAAAATGGATTGTATCAATCCACAAATACTATCGAAGTTCGAACTCTGACTCATCTATTTGAGTGTGTAAGTTATTTTAGTGATTATTGTCATTTCGTCTATAAAAAAAAGTATGGAATCAATTGTAGATCGGTTTTCAACTTAGTTCAATTAGAATACTGATCAAATGAGATAGAACCGACCGATAAACTGGTCTTTTTATGTATGTAATTTATTAAATCGATCTATTCAATTGTATATTAAAATATAGGTAATAACTCGTTTGACGTGTCCCGTAAGTGTAGCTCAGTTATTAGCTATCAAACACATTATTTGCAAGGGTCGGGGTTCGAACCTCGGATTTCCCACTTCTCCACACTTTAAAAAGTGTGTGATCTAACCAATATACTACTTGATAAAAATATTATTACGCGTTTGGTGTTTATGATACCAAAATGTTTTTCTTTTTTGAGAGATGATACCAAAACAATAATAATTGAATAAGAGATGTGTTATTTGAACATCCATTTATTTAATAACTTTTGAGACAACAAAAATTTTATAAAGAAAATGGATAATTGACATAAAAATCAAAACAATGAAGATAGAAAGTAAGAACATAATACAAGTATGAGAAAAATGTTGTAAAAAAATGATTGTTCAAAAGATAATGCTAAGTAAAGCGAAAAAATGCATCAAGAAAATTTCACGAACTCGGTGGCTGTTTATTGTCCATTGGATTATGTATTTATAACACTATGACTACCATGTTTTGTGGCCAACAACTCCTTTAATTGGCTATGATGCATTTCGCTATCCCTTCTTGATAAATTCCTTCTCGACGTATAGCACCACTCTTGTTCAAATATCATTTATCATTAAATAAATGTAGACATTACAAGATGGACCAAAAAAGCTCCATAGACTACTGCTTTCTTTGCCAAGTCATCAACGTTGCCACCTCATTTTTAGAATGTCTTGGTCTACCGATCCCTAGGTTTGTCCCTTTGGTAGGAACAAGATTTCATAAGCATGTGGATGGAACTATATAAAAATCTTTATTAAATAAAGGAAATTGGTAATCGTTTCCCCCGACTACTGGTTAAATATATTTAAAAAGAAAATATATAGTAGTTATTGTATTAAAATTTATGTAATTGTTTCAATGAGCTTAACTCAGTTGGTAAGGACAATGTATAATATATGCAAGGTCCGAGGTTTGAACCCCGGACATAGGGATGTTCGCGGTGCGGTTTGGTTCGGTTTTGAGCATAAAAGTCATCCAAACCGTGAGATTAAAAAGCATGCGGTTTGGTTTGGTTCGGTTGATTTTTAAAAAGTCATCCAAACCAAACTAATGCGGCTTGGATTGGTTCGGTTTGAGCGATTTATCGTGAGATAAAAAAATATTACATTAACTCTAACATTGCCTACTTGTTACAAAATAAACATAGGGCATTTTATTTTGTTGTTTATATGATAAAATATTAGGTAAAACTTATATCAAAATAGGTAAAAATTAAGAAGAAACATAAGCATGAAACAAATTATTGGGAAGAAAAGGAAACCTTGATGGTGCAACAATCGAAAAATCGAAATAAAGAGATTATTCTTGGGCTATGTAATTGGGCTAGTACATGTTTAAGTAATATTCATTATTCTTGCGGTTTGGTTTGGTGCGGTTGCTGAGATGCAAACCGCAAATCGAACCAAACCGCGTGGTTCAGTGCAAAAGTCATCCGAGCTAAGTGTGGTTTTTTTCAGTTTCGGTTTAGATTGGTTTGGTTTGCGGTTTTTCTATTGGGTTGATTCGGTTTTGAACACCCCTACCCGAACACCACCAAAAAAAAATTAAAATTTATGTAATTAATATGTAAAAAGTCAAAAAAAAGTTTATTTTTTAGTAATAACTTTTCTTTTTTTATCCTTAATCAATATCTCAGGACACCGGTTAGCAAAATTTTTATTAAAGAAAAAATATTTATTTTATTATTTCCTTTCCCAAGTTGAGAATATTAATTCATTTTTCATATGGATGCATAACCCACGACCATAGAGTAATTTTGCACAACTCATGTATGTATTTGCTTTGGAGCTCACGACTAAGATTTACATTTTAAAAACTCTTCTTTATTTGGATTTGCCAATCACGTTTACAGGCTATTTGCTCCATGTCCATGATTGACAATTGAATGAATGTGATAGTGAGTCATAACAAAGTCAATTCAAAGCTTTGGCAAAGATCAAAAAAATCAATTCTGGTATCAGATTGAAATTCCAATTCCAATTATGATTTGACATTAGTTGGTGGAGCTAGTCATTTGGTTTTATGTCTCATTTTATTTATGTCTCATAACTCATCAACACGCATTTTGACCTATAATTCATTTGGAATTTGATTACGTCTACTAATAACTTATGTCTATATGGAGATAGTTTGTTTGTTGATAAGATTAATAGAGTAATTGGTGAGATTCCCCCTAGTCTTGTGCTTATTAGTTGGACAGGGTTCCACTTTGGTGATTTTGAATTTTTGTGTTAGTTGTGATTCTCTCTCTATCCCTTTTTTAATCGAATATTTTTTTTATCAAAATAATTTATTTTAATTATTTAGGTTTAATTGCAGTTTTAGTCCCTTAACTTTTTCAAAATTGCAATTTTGGCCCTCTAAGAAAAAAACTACGAAATCACCCCTAAGTTTTACAACTGTAGCAGTTTTGGCCCCCAAGGCCAAAAAAAAATATTAAAAAATAACACGTGGCACCTCACTTAGGGTGCCACGTCAGCGTAGACCGAGTCAATATTAGCCTTGGTGGCCAAAACTACTACAGGTGCAAAACTTAGGGGGCGGTTTTGTAGTTTTTTTGCTTAGGGGGCCAAAATCGCAATTTTGGGAAAGTTAGGGGGCTAAAACTGCAATTAAGCCAATTATTTATTTATTATTCTATTTCATCAAAATACACTAAAGTTATTAAAGTTGATATTTCTCCGATCTTCTTTGACGGAATGGGTAGAGTTGAATACATATCGCTCTTGTAAAGAGAGTGATCAAATGAAATGTGGCGGAAATCTATTCCCTCCTCCGGTTATTATTATAAGTAAAACATCATTTTTTAGATACATTGAATACTTAGTATATCAGTTATAATATAAATTATATACATTAGTTATTCAATGTATCTAAAAATAAAAGTTTACTTATAAAAATGAATGGAGAGAGTGCGAGATAGTGATGGAAAGTAGCCGAAAGATTATTTTAAATTTATTTGGCTTGGTAGTGCCTATATTGCGGAGGTATGGGTAGTTTTAGTAGGTCTCAAATATGCTAGGCATCTTATAATTTTAGAGTAGTGGAGTTACCCATTGAGTAGCTACTGCTGGTAAAATATCTAACCTCTAATGAGAATTGCTAGGTGCCCCGTTGAGAAAACTTGTCCCTTATTATTAGAGTTGGAGTGGAAAATAGTAGATTATTTTTTCCTTCCCTAATTTAAGAGAATAATGACATTAAAAAGAATAGAAAGTAATTTCATTAGACTCTAATCTTTTGTCAAGTGCTTATATGTATTATTGAAAAAAGAAAAAAAAATACATAAAAAATTGGGGAGACATAAACCTAACTCAGTATATCCAAAAAAAAGTGTAGGTTTACCCAAATGGATAATAAGAAAATTAAAAGCAACACAAGCAGATCATAAGAGCCTCTTAAACAGAGGTCTTCATTGCGGTGAATGGACCAACCGTCAACACGGAAGCAAATCCATATACCATCTTCTCCCGACAACGAACAACAACAAGTTAAACACTCTTTCGAGCCCCAAACTAGGCACCAAATAGTACTCTCCTTTCTGCGTGGAGGAGGAAGACTGAAAATAGTCCAGAATCACAGTCACTATCCAGAAAGGTCTAGAGCAACGTCAACCTTGAGGATGACGACAAAGATAGATTGGGAATCCGTGTTGAAGCTTGACCGCCGGAGATCCACCCAAATGGGGTTTGATGGTAACGCATCTAGGATGGGTGATCACACCACCACAAATATGTGACTGCATCTTCAGGAAATCGGTTTTTCGATTGAGGGTGAAAAGGGTGGTGAAAGTAGGAGAAACTCTTCTACGGGCACAACCCTAAATGAAAAACATTTGAGCACACTCACATCAAATAAAAAAATTAAATGTGAATAAAACTAAATGATGTTGATTGATGTGATTATATTATTTTTGTTTTAATTTTTTCATTTG
>Ga0315914_1011967_pt1 | contig 10173 bp, 9 predicted proteins | sample MpolenodulesMG_FD_203920 | JGI IMG/M metagenome (GOLD analysis project Ga0315914, IMG submission 203920) | Medicago polymorpha root nodule microbial communities from Los Angeles, California, United States - elongated nodules | ecosystem: Host-associated > Plants > Roots > Nodule | place: USA... | reverse complement strand
TGCTTTTCACACCCCCAGACTGTCTAAAATTGCTACAGACTCAATAAAAACATCAACACAACTGTTTCTTCAAAATCTTCTATTTTTCTTGCTTTCCTTGTTATTTAAGCTTGCTTGTGAACTCAAAACATCATGAAAATGACACTAAAAATAACGTAATGTCTACTGTCATCAATGGGTTTTGAAAAAGATTTTGAAAACGGTTTTTTGATTTTGAAAAAGGGTTTTTGAAAATCAATTGCACAAACTATGTCCCACCAGGCGTGCCAATTTGTTTGCTTGTGATTTTGGCAAACAGTGGCTAGTTCTGATTATTACAAGCGAGACCGAACTAGAAATCTCAAGACCATTGTGCAAAGGTTTTTGTATCGAAAAAAAGTTTGTAAAAAGGCCACGAAGTGCACTCAGGTTTCTTAGAGAGTAGGTCAGGTTTGATATAAAAAGGCACTTCTCTCGACAGGTTTGAGAATGCGATAGAAAGCTTAAAATAAAGCAATATAAAAGATAAAAGTAAGTTTACGCACGTAAACTCAAGGAAAAAAATTAAATGCAATGCATGAAAATAAAAGGGGTGGTATACAAATCAAATTACATACATTATGTATCACTCGTTTCCATAGACACCGGTAGTTTGAGTGTTGTAGATTTTTGTATATGATTTGCGACCCTCTTTCCGGCTTGCAAACTATTATTAATACTAAAAACCTAGATGGTGAACCACTAAACCTAGATCCCACGTTCTCCACTAAAGGAAACCGCTTCATTGCTTGAATCGTGCTTCCCGCCCTTTTGCTTGTTTTCGACGCGCAACCGCTCTTCCAGCCTTACATTGTCGAACGCCAATCATGTGCCTTATGCTTGATGTTTTGTCGAAGCTTCTTCCATTTGAATTCTAGAAGTTCTTCGAATCCTGCAAAGTTAATGGTCAAACATATGTCGACCATATTAAATGAGCCTGTGAAATTTACAGGCTAACAAGACGAAACTCTTATTAAACAATCAGATCTCTGCTCAAGACGAACAGAGACCGGTGAAATTGAGAATACAACCAAGAGACGTTGTATATAGACGGAACACCCCGAAAATAAACACCCTAAAAACACCCCTGAGGACAACACCCACCAAAATACACGTCACCACCTAAAACAGACTCCTTCACGAAAACGACCATTGTAAAAACAATATCCAACACCACTCATCGTCACTACTCACCCCCAAAGAAAAAGAACCCTCAAAATTAAACTCCCAGCCCTGAACACCAAAGTTGAGCCACCTTCGAAAAGCTCCTATCTGAAAGATCATACAACTCCTACCACCTCTCGACCTCCGATCCACCGAAAGAAACCATAAAAAGCCCAAAACCAAACTTGATCCAAAGAATTGACTCTCGATCTCAAATCAAAAGTGATCACCCCACCAGATTTTAGGACCAAATCGGAAGGGGACCCCTCACCCTTGGTACACCAGAGAAACACCAGATCACGCCGAACAAGATTGCAGCTAGACACCGACTCCTGATCTCGAAGCAAAAGTAACCAGCTCACTGAAAACCATCACACAAAAAGTATGACAAACGACGTGATATGCGGTAGTGCAAACAACAAACAGATCAAAAGCAAAAGGCTCAACTCAATGGGACCTGCTTCCTCCAAACACTCTAAACACCTTAACAACCTCAAAAAACGCAAACAAGAGCTAGTGATAACGAACAAGGAATCAAGTAACAGAGGCAGCCTCCAAAATAAAACACCCCCAACAAACACCCGCCTCCTTATCTAAACAACACCAGCCACCCCCTTATATAGCTCTTGTCCGCATACCGTTCCGACACCAAAACCGAGTCCAAAAAAATTACAAGAAAATTATTTATAATTAAATATCTTATCCAAGGTAAAGATGTCGACGTCCCCTTTATGCCTTATCTGACGAAGAAGTCAAAAAACAACTATATAAACTCAATTCCTACAACACTCGATTCAATGGTGGTTGAGCAACACCTCTCCTCTAGGACCATTTTGTCTCGATTTTTTAAAATTTAACAAAAAAAGAAGTGTTTTAGTCTTGTATTTAATCTCTAACAAAAAAATTAAGGACTAAAATCAAACAAAATCTTAGAAACTTAACTTAAAAATTGCACGTGTTGTCGACACTAAAAACAAATTTAATCCGAAAATTAATCAATACATGAAAAAAAAATCACAATAATTTTTACTTATACAAAACGTAAATAAAAGCAACAACAAAGGATAAAAATTGACAATAGATATTTAAAAAAATTGAGTAAAATGCATTTCAAGAAGTTTATTTTATCCATAATTGATTGTTTACTAAATAGATTAATAATGTCTTTTTCAATGTCAACAAACAGATTATTTGCAAGAAACTCAATGTCCATTTAATTTGTTTATAACTATTGTCTTAATAATTTTTACTGTTGAAAAAGTTTTCTTTATAACTATTATTGAGCCGGAAGTATCAAACCAATCTAAATAAATCTATCAATCATGTAATATTTTTACTTTCTTATTTATGTTAATTTTCGGAAATTGAATTTGTTTGGGGTAGCTCAATGTTTATTATTTAAGGTAGCCAGATATAAATTTTTAACAACCAATTGAAGAATAATATATTTTTTGGGTAGTCAAGGCTACCCCTTGTCAATAAAAGGCTACGCCCCTGCTCTCAACCCTATTATACTCTCCTCGAAAAGTTTCAGAGTCTAAAGATTTCAATCCCATACAGTATTCCACATGGAACCCATCTTACAGTAAACAAAGCAACGATCCTGATTAAATTACCAAGTCATCCAACAGTTCTGAAAGTAATCCATCAAACACTCAAACATCAGGATCAATTAAACGGTTAAGATCGAACCTTGAAAAACAACGCTAACAAAACCACTACAGGGCATACACAATCAAGTGGTTTACTAGCCTTTACACGTGGTACCTAGAAACTAAGGGTCATGTCCCTTCAGTCTCATCCTCGAGACACTTGCATTAAATGTTGAAAGGACAAGCGACCGACACTCGATTGAAAGAATAAAATTGTCATATCACTAGAAAACTAGCCTAGTGAATGAAAGGAAAGCTCATTCGAACACATGTGATAAGTCTTATCTTGAGTGTTTCTTGAAACAGACAAGAAATCTCCCACAGATGAGGTAGTACCTCTATAAGAATCAAACGCTTCGCATGAGCACGAACCTCTTTATTATCTATCTGCCTCTACAAGTATATCAAAGGCTATTAGTTCTGAACAGTTACGGTTTCAAAGATTCTCTATCTTCAAACGAAACATCATCCGAATATTACGTTCGACACTTCTTATCCCACACGATTATCAGGTTTGCCCATCTCACAAACTATCTCAATCATAGGCATGGCAACAAGACACACACTCGTGGGTACCCGCCCGAACCAAACCCAATGTGATGGGTTTTCCCCGTTTTGATTGGGTTTTGGTTTACCCCTATTATAAAACACGGGTAGAGGACGGGTACAGGGATATAAGTACCCACCCCGAACCCATACCCAATCTCGTCCCGAATGTAGAAAATCAATTTATTACCCCTTTTATATAAATAGAAACTCTAACTCTAAATCATTTCACTCACACAGTCAGAGTCTCACTCTTTCAGACGACACTCACTTATCATAATTCTCTTTCTTCTCCTTCCATGTCTCACACTCTCGGTCTCTCTCTTCTCCTTCACCATCGTCATCGATCGCATCATCCTTTTGTTCGATAATGTGTTAAAAACATTGGACTCAAGGATGAAAAAAATATTATTAAATTTTTTTTATTCACTGCGGGGATGGGGTGGGGATACCCAAATCCGTCGGGGACAGGGATGGGATTCGATTTTTCATCCTCGTTGGTATGGGTAGGGTAACGAGTAAGTATATGAGAGTAGAGTATGGGGACGGGGGAGGTAAAATCCGTTCCCACCCCCGCCCCATTGCCATTCCTACTCGTTCGAAGTCATCACTCTTGTCCAAAAGCAACGACTTAGGGGGATATTGTTATAGACCGAGCAGTCGAGCAAGGCCCATTATATAGGCCTAAACCATAACAGGCCCAAATATCGTGTTTGGGTCAATTCACTCTAACACACCCTCCCTCCATGACGAGGAGTGCTCGTAGCACCTCGAAAGATCCATTCAAACTGAATGGAAACGTCTCCCAAACGTGTCCGCGATTCTCGCTCGACGGTTATAATTCCTATGAATCCATAATCGTCCTACACCTCAGTATGCCCTACAAAAGCTCATGCACGTTGTTGGTCTATATGGCTAGATGGTTACCAAGCTAGAGGGGGGGTGAATAGCGCTTTTGAAAAACTTTTCGGAGATTTAGTGAAAAATGATTTTAACAAATTGACTATTTGAAATTTGCTTGAACAATCACAAACAATGAATCAACAAATATCAAATATAAGTGGAATAAGATTTTACCTTAGAATTGAGAGATTCACAATACAAATCTTTTTAACACAATCAATTATTAACAATCCTTGAACAAGATACAAAACAATATACAATTTCAAACCAAACCTATATGACAATAAACAAATTATCAAGAGAAAATACAATACACATGAAATTGAATAATTGAGTGAGTATTGCAATTAATTGATCCAAGTAATATTGATTTAACCTAAATCAAATGGATTGAGATTAACCTTTTGAGAAAACACTACTTAGATCAATATTAGCAATTCACAAATCAACTATTTAATTAATCAAGTGCAATATTAAAAGTAGAGAGAGAGAGAGAGAGAGAGAACACCGATGTTTATAGTAGTTCACCCTTGTTCGTCCTCGCTAAGGGCTACCTCTACTCTACTTGATGAAGTACTCCTTCACCAAGGTCATCTACTATGTATGAAAAGTTGATTACAATGTTTACAAGAGTTCCTTCAAATTAAAGCCCTAATTTCTCAACTCCTATGTAAAACAAACTCCCCCAAACTTCAAGTACCCCTTGAATTTGGTGTTTCTTGAATCTTCGGATCCTTGAATTACCTGTGCACTCCTTCGATCTCTTCACTTGAGTCTTTAATGCTACGTCCGGTAAACGAACCCCCTTCGACTTCAAGAACGATTAGAAAGACCCCCAAGACCTTTGGAGGTGGAATGAGATTATTCACTTCCTTTGAAGCCTTGATTAAGCCCAATCAATCTTCTTGAGAGAACCAACTTACAATCCATACTATCACCCTATCGAATCTATTCACTCAAAGAACAAAGTCATTCTAAGAAAAAGTGTTTAATCTTGAAGAATGTATGAACAATGAGTTTTTGAGACCTAGAGAGAATAGTTGCAAATGATTCAATGCTTTGAAAATAAGAAGGAGAAGTGTTTATATTGTGAGGGTGAAAGGACACAATTTTTGCACCAAAAACAACAGATTGAATCGATTCATTTACCTATTGAATCGATTCAGACAGTAGAAAGACTAAATCCAGATGAGGGAAATTATATGAAGATTTGATGCAAGTCAAGAGATGTATGAAACGGTTCAAGCTTCCCAAATGTATGTTTGAATCGATTCAAGGTAAAGTTGAATCGATTCAGAGAGAGTCAGAGAGTTTGATGATACGACTCACAAAGGAATGATACGATTCAAACATGAATCGATTCATATATAGTGTGAATCGTTTCACACAAAGTCAAAAACTTTTGAGTCGATTCAAACAGAAATGAGTCGATTCATGCAGACACAGGACACAACTGAAAGGGTACCAGGATGAATAGTTACAAGATGCTCATTAGGGTGCTTTAACATAGTCTAATCAAAATGAAAAGCTAGACAAACATGATCTAACCTAAAACAAACAAAAGATACAAAAATCAAACATCATCAAAACTATAGCTAGAGGCTTCAATCTCCCCCTTTTTAATGATGTCAAAACACCATGTTGATGATTAATTGCTCCCCCTGAAACTTAGCATACAAGACATACAAGCAATATATATGTGTCTTTTCTTTTGACACGTTACTCACAAGATATCATAGGAACTTAAATGCAATCAACTAACATGAGTGAGCATAAAGGCAAGTACTAGCATAGTCATAAACATACACAGAAATGAACATAAGCATAAGCACAAAGTACTAGCAACATAACCATAAGCACTAAAGAACTAACATGCACTAAAGAACTAACACGCATCTGTCTAAAGAACTAGCATAACATCAAAGCATAACATCAAATATTCTCCCCTTTTGACAACTTCAAAAAGGGAGTATGCATGAAAATAAAGTTTACTAAGCCTCTGGTTCGGTTGGGTTGGTTGTTCCATCAATTTCATCTTGGTCAGGGCAAGGAGAGTCAAAGAATACATCAGACGATACACCAAGATCATTCCACTTTTGAATTGAATCCCGCATTTCTTGAATGGAGGCATTTTGAGAATCTAGTCTTGTATTGATGTCCTTAAACTTCAAGTCCTGAGCATCAAACCTTTTGTTGATTTCCTTGAACTCTAAATCTTGAGCATCAAACTTTTGAGACATGTACTTCTTAAAGTCCTTTATTCCCACCAAGAGTTCACTAAGAGATTCACTTGAATGATTGTGATTGTCAACAGGAGAGTTATCATTCTCGGGATCATAGTCTAGATCCTCATCATCATCACTAGTTTCTTCACCCTCTTCCATTTCTACATCATTTTCAATATTGTAATCTTCTTTTTCCATGTTTTGCTTCATTTCCTCAACTAACTCTGGATCCGTTCCTTCAGCCACAACAGTAAAGTCATAATACCAAACACCATTATCATCATAGTACCAATTTCCTTTAGAATCCTTAACATAGTGCATCTTTTGAACCACTTTTGCATCTAACCCTCTAACCTCACTTGGTATACTGAGTAAGGTATCAACACTAGTAACACGGTCAGATCTAAGAAGACAACTAATGAATGAAGAATATGGGAGTTTCTTCCTACTATCATTCTTGTAAGAGATCATGCGGTTTGAGAAGAAAAGAGTCCAGTCATTGATTCACTTCATCGAAATAATAACTGTCGGGGGGTAGGCCATTCCACCTTAGCGAAAGCACTTCATTTCAAAGGTCACCTCATTTGTCACAACGAGCACCAAGAAACAGTCAAACACTAAGAGCATACGAATTGTTATACTTTGGAAAAACATGTAATTAGACAGTTCGCTCTCAGCAAATACTCCAAGCAGTATAAAAAGCCTTACGCAACGAGCACTTAGTTGGAAACATTGTACTTGAAAATAAAACAAACATTTTCAGACAACTATAGTTAAAGAACAAACATATTATATTGCAAGGGTGCTAAAACCACGAAGGGCGCAGAATATCATTACAAGCATGGTTGTTAAAGAAGAGTGATTAAAATTACAAGGCCACATCAACCTGGGCTTCATCAACATGCCCCATATCCTCTTCAAGATCTGGGGGAGGTTTGATCACCCCATCTTCTACATCACTGAGGTGGTGAATTCCCTCAACGCTCAAGTCAACATTGGGGTTCACCACCTTCAGCTGAGCCACTGCACGATCAAAACCATGCTTGACGGCGTCCACCAAGCTTCCTTCCAGCACGCCAACCCTGTCCACAAGGTCAGCACGCCTCAGGACGGCCGTATCCTCCACCTCATCCTCCCCGGGAAGGTCTTCTTTCTTTAAAGCTTCCTCCAAAGCCACCTTCTCCTCAGCCAGTCTCTTGGAAGAATCGACCGCTTGATCAAGGGCAGTCCGAACTTCCGCCAATTGCTTTTCCACATCAGCAAACTGGCGATCACGCTCCTCGGCAACTGACCTCTTGCTCCTTACCTCATCTTCAAGAGCAGCGACCTTAGCAACCAGAGCATCCCTCTCCTGCACCAAGGCGTTGGCCCGGATTTCACTCTCCAACGAAGCATTATTCAGGGTTGCAGCGACCTCCAGAGCCTTCATAGTAGCAATAACCCCATCTGTTATTGGCTTACTCCGGCCAGCTAGACCTAGGTCTTGAATAATCCTCAACTTAGGGTCATCCAAGAAGAGGGTCGAATGAGGGCCGCACCGATCTGGATCAGACCATACTTTTGGAAGCTGAAGGAAGTCCCCTCCTCTTAGAACGAACAGAAACTACCCTGATAGGCGTGATTGGCTCCTTAGAAGGCGTCCCCACCTTCCTCCTCTTCACGGAGTCCGGCACCAGCTCTTCAGAAGGGCCATCGCCTTCCAAGTCCACCACAGGACCGGAGGTGGAACCGGAGCCAGATCCGGCTATAAGGTGCTCCAGGGACTGGACGTTCTTACGTCGTTTCTTGGCGGCGACTTTCTTGTTCGCTTTGTTCACGAGTGCCCCTAGATCTTTCATTTTTTCTGCAAAACATAGAAAGGAAAAAACTTATCAGATCTGAAAGACAACACACAAAAACAAGCTAGTTAAGGGCAAAAAAGAAGGTACAAACTACTAAGGCAATCCTCGAAATCTTTTGACACCAAAAACTCGTGGGTATTGATGAAGCGGGGCTCTGTTACTGGTGTCCCATCCGCATTCAACAATGGGTTTCCCCGTTTGTCAGTTTTGACCCTCTGGGGAAGAGACTGAACAAACGCCTAAAGTTGTTGGCGCACATCTGTCTCTTCCTCTGTGAGACTGGCAATGGTTCAGTAGAAATCTTTTGGCTCATAGCCAAAGTGGTCTTGAGACCAAACAGATGAAAAAGAGGGTGGCGCTCCTGAACACCATCCTTCACCGCCTCCAAAAGGGTATCCAAAGTCGCCTCATTCTTTGGTCTTACCAGAAAGAAGCACTCTTTGAAGCTCCGCACTTTCCCAACAAATATCTCAAACATCTTATGGGTCTGACGGAAAGAAACCCAATATGCACCTCGTTGTACGGTAAAAATGGTAAAGAAGACATTATTGGAAGCGAGAATTCGGAGATAATCACACACCAGTTCGAAGGCTCTCATAAAGGCATAAGAGTTTGGGTGAATCTGGGAAGGCGACAGCTTGGTCCAACAGAGCACCTCCTGCTGAAAATCTAAGAAAGGGAGCTGAAAACCCATGTCTTTGAAAACTACTTCATACATGGGAAATGCGTGGTTCTCGTACTCTGAGCACACTCGATCAGATGTGCTCGGAAGTACTAACTCCCAGTCCTCTGCTTCGCCAATAGAGCCAAAGGGAATCTCTCCCACTCCGTATATAGCAAATGTTGACTCCGTTTCTATGGGTTCTTCCCCCAACCAAGAAGAGACAGGAGTGACAGCTTCCTCGTTCGCCATGGAGAACCTGAAAGAGCAAGGGAAAAAGTGAATTCAACATTCAGATCCACCCTTCCTTCACCCATCAGGTCAACCACGGTGAGGAAGGGGTCCAATATCACCGCTAAAAGCCAGAGGGAGACAAATGACAAATCTACCCCAACCATATCAAGGAACCCATTCCAAAGCGAGCATGACTGAAGTTTATGGATGTCGCGTCATTTTTCGGAGATCAAGGCTATTTGATTAGCTTTTGACTCACTAATTTTTTCACGACTGAACATTTAATTTTTTTTAAGAAAATGGGAAAAAAGTTCAAACTACCCCATATTGAAAGATTTAGGGTTCGGGGGTTAGTTACATAAAGGGAAGGTATCAGCACCCTTTATGTCCGTAGTACTCTACGGGAACCTCTTGATTTTATTTAATTAATTGTGCCATAAACTTGCTTTTTTAAAAATGGAATTTGAAATGATAAAAGAAAAAAGAGACCTAATTTATCTACATTTTTATTGATTTGGAAGGACTAGGTCCTTTGCCTACGTACCCGTGAGGGATCAAAACCTCGTAGTTCGGGGTAGAAATCGACGTTTGATTGGTTGTGTGTTTTTTATTAGTTTTTGAAAAAAAGTTTTAAAATAAAAAGCCAAGTGGCAAATAAGAATTGGTTTGTATTTTTTATATTGAAAGAAGAATGACTCAAAGTAGAATTAAAATTGATTTGAAATTTGATTAAGAAAGAAATAAAAAGAACGATCACTTGATTTTGGATCAAGGTTTATTATGAAAATGATATTTTGTGACTTTTGGTTATTTGCATGTTTTTTGTTAATTTTTGAATATTAATTAAAACATAAAATAAAACTAACGTAACAAGAAAATAAAAGCGCGAGGAATTTCCGTAGTGACGTTGGATCACCACGAAAACCCTT
>Ga0315914_1011966_pt1 | contig 10175 bp, 4 predicted proteins | sample MpolenodulesMG_FD_203920 | JGI IMG/M metagenome (GOLD analysis project Ga0315914, IMG submission 203920) | Medicago polymorpha root nodule microbial communities from Los Angeles, California, United States - elongated nodules | ecosystem: Host-associated > Plants > Roots > Nodule | place: USA... | reverse complement strand
CAAACTTGAAACTTAAAGGACCTATCTGAAACCTTAGAAACTTAAATGACCTATCCGAAACAAACTCGAAACTTAAAGGATCTAGCTGAAACCTTAGAAACTTAAAGGACCTATCTGAAACAAATGTAAAACTTAAAGGACTTAGGGAGGTATTTGACCTACTTTTTTAATAATAATAATTATTAGTATTAGGTAACTGATTAATGATTTGAAATGGTATAAATATTTAATATAGACCACATATTTAATTTAAGAATTGAATCTAAAATGTTGAATTTTCCTTATAATAATAACCAGAGAGTATGTTAATTAGTTAATTTAGTTGTTTAACTCATGGCGAAACCAGTAAGCCTTATTTTTACCAAGTTTTTCAAGTGTCTTTAAAATATTCGCAAGGATTTGCATATGAATTACAGGTGTAGAATATGTGTAGTATTCGATAAATAGTTATATGATCTAGTTTGAGTTAAGGACCCTTTTATCATTAAGATTTTTGCGCCCTATTAATGGAAATAGGGCTCTTGTGTTTTCTTAAGCTCAATACATAAAGTATGCCTCCATTATTTGTGAAAATGTTTACTATTTTTATTTTTAAAAATTTCTGTTATTTTAATTTGTTTGTTAAATAAGAGAAGAGTGAAAGTCATAGTGAACTTTGTGGAGGAGGAGGAGATTGTTAACCTAGGATGAGGATTTGGTGAGGGAGTGTAATGAACTATTAATACCTATTGTTTTACATGTTGGTACTATAGATAAGTGGGTATGCCAATTACATCCGTCAAAATTATTTAGCGTAAGCAACGATTACCACTTGTCGCATTCTTAGCATTCAAGCGGTTCCTCTTAAGGTTAATCTATTTGATTGGCTTCTGCTTCTCAATCGTATTTCAACTAAACATAATTTGTTTACGCATAAGATGCTTTATGATAACGATCAAATTTGCATGGGAGGTTGTGGAATGAATGAAAATGTGGACCACTTATTTGTCAGGTGTGATTTTTTTTGGCAATATATGGTCATTGGTTTCAAATTGGTTAGGCTTTGTTACAGCGAATTCAGGCACCATTTCGGCTCATTTCGGCTCGTTTAACTTTCAAGATCATTTGGCTTTGTTTTGTATGGGTTACTTTGAAGGAAAGAAATGGGTGTACTTTTCAACAAGACGAGGATAATTTGTAATCTTTATGCGAAAAAATTAAGCGCTAGGATTATTGATGGTTGAAAGAGAAATATGTTACTTTCGGTCTTGAGTACCATTACGGGTGGCTGGTTAACCTTTAGTGTTTAACATGTGTTTCCTAGTTGTTTTCTTTGTTTGGTTGGTGTATTATTATGTGATGTAACTTTGTAAATTCTTTCAAAGTTTTTTTTTTTTTCAGACACTTCTTATGCAAAATAGACTTGTTTGGTTTTAGTAATATATTCTATTTTAGTTTTTTCAAAAAAAAATGTTAAAAAAAACTATTTTTATTATATCTTGGAATTCATCATCACCGATAAAAAAAATTCTTCAAATAATCTAGTGGCTAAAAATTTACATTTTAAAGGTGAATAACTAAGATGTTCGTCCCATAAGTGTAGCTAAGTTGGTAACTATCAGAGATAATTTGTGCAAGGGCCGGGGTTCGAACCCCGGATTCCCCACTTCTCCATACACAATGTGTGCGAATCTAACCACTAAGCTACTTGACCATAAAAAAAACTAAGATGTTCGGGGTTCGAACCAATTGAGGTAGGCTTCCAGGGACGACAAATATCTTATTTTTATCTCCATCACAATGACACACTCTTTCACAAATATATTTTATCTTTATTAACGAGTAAACTAACACAAATTTTAGAAAATGAAAATAAAAACATATTTTTACGAAGTAACTGGGTTCAATAATCATTATTTTTATTTCAGTTAACCGCCTATCAATGAAAAGTGTGTGAAGCAATAAATGGTTAATATATGTGAAATATCCATTAAACATGACATGATCTCAATGTTTCGATTATAATGTAAATGATTAATTAAGCTGTTCATAAGTATACCTATCTTTCACCTTAAAAAAGTATACCTATGTAACAACCTATCTTTGTCCTAAATATATGAATAGAAGAAGAAAAATTAAATTCGAGTCAAAATATGTACCAAAGTTTTAGAGACTAAGGAGATAGAAGCTGCTTGCAATAACAAGGGTTTTTGCTTAGCAAACAAATTATAAACTATGGTTGAGAAATGGCTTTCAGAATTATAGGTCATCTATCAAGTAGTAACATATGGAGGGTACATCATGTTTGGTTTGAAAGCTAAGATTAAACCAATGTTGGGTAAGTTAACAACTCTGTCATCTTCATATATGTATCTTCTTTGGTTCATCTTATTTCTTTATGTCTATGTGTCTTTCTAGATCACATTCTTTGGGTAGGTAACGGAATAACACATTAAAAACTTGTTCAAATTGTAAATTGTTTAAGATGAAACTACATAAAGCTATAATAATTAATCATTTATTGATTTAGTGGTTTAGGTCAACTTGAAATTAGCCAACATTATGCATTTTGTTGATGTTGATTGATGGCGGGAAGATGGTACCTTTTGGATGAAGGGACTATTTAAGAAAGAAAAGAAAGTGAAAACAAAAGATTATTTATAAAGTATGATAAATGAAAATAGATATATGGGTACGAGAGAAATGAAAATGAAACTATAATAAATAAACATATGAGTATTTATAAAGACACGTAACAAATTTAAATAAATTAATAAAAGTAAATTAAAATAAGTATTTCATTACAGTCAATGACAATTACAAAATATAAAAATAAAAATATATTTCATAACAATCAAATAATTTTCAATTTAATAAATTAAGGGTAGTGTTAACTTGTGCCATTAGGACACATGTTAAGAAATTCAAAAGAAGAAATATTCTCTTAAACTTTGTACATTCAATTCATTAAAACATCAAAAATTAAATTTAATGGACGTATTTCAATACATTATTTCTACATTTGGCTTTTAAACTTGTGCCTTAAGGGCACAAGTTAACATTTCCCATAAATTAATGATAAAATTATAGAAATTTTAGAAATATTTTTATGCATTTGCATTACATACTATGAATAATAAAATGTAAGAAAATATACGTCAATAGATAAAAAGTACCAATCACATATTATATAATTAATTAATGATAAAATATACTTTTTGTCTCCATAAAACCATCAAGGCTATAAATATTTTCTTCAAATATTGGTATAATACCCTAATTTTGTTCGGACAAATTAAAAAATAAAATTCGTTCGGACAAATTAAAAAAAAAAGAAAAAAAAAGTGATAATTTTAATTTTACACGTTTTTCATCATTGTTAATTTCCTCATGAAACTGATAAAAAGATATATATAAGAGACCCATTCCTTAAGCCAATAGTTGATCCCATATTTGCATAACTCTTCAATTTGAATTTGTCCAAAAAAATAAAGGAAAAAAACAAATCAAATAAACAATTGAAATTGGAAAAGGAAACAAGAAAATAACAAAAAATTATGAACAAAGGAGTGTATGCTGCGCCTCCTTCCACAGAGTTTCAGTATTCATAGTTTCTTCGTTTTTTACCGAAAGAGTGCAAACAATCTCAAAAGATCAAACACGTACTCTTTTCATGTTCTTTTCTTGTACTCCACCTTGTATTTCCAAATATGGCTAAAACACTCACCAATAATGCAATCAATGAAAATTATGGCCCCTATTTTCTGCAAATCAAATTATTTTGCCAACATTCAATCTTATCTCATGGTCACATAGATTCATCAATAGAGCTATAAATTGGAGATTAAAAAATCAAACGAAAAGGGAAGGCTGAACAAGAAGGAACCAGAAAAAAAGAGAGGAGAAAATGTAGATATTCATAGACTAACTAACCACCATCACCACAATAAAAAATCAGCAACACCAAGCTTCCCTTCAAACCCAACAAAACGAACATTTTCACCATTCAAAATAGTCTCTATTGTAAAAAACAAAAGGAACAATGTAAGCAGGAAGAAAGAAGTATGAGAGGGTCTTTGTTATGATCCAAATATAAGTAAAGTTAAGTCATCAAAGTGGAATCATCAACAATGGGTTAGAGAAAAGGGACATGTGTCACTTGATCCAACAATTAAGGGATAATTCTAGCAAGAAAATAATCTCTTAACCTTCTATAAAAGGGAGCAATGATTAGCAAGAAGGATAAGAAGAAAAATGAAGTTTCTCCTCTCTCCCTTTGGTACTCTCTTGTAGAGTAAGGATTAAGTCTTAGACCTAATCTTCTTCTATCTTTTCCTTTTTTTTTTTTTTTTTTATGTACTAAGAACTTCAACTCTAATTGGGTTTTCATCAATCAATTTTACCTTTGATTTAATAATCAATTTGCAATTATCTATTTTATCACATTCTCTATTTTGAGAAAACCCTTACAGTCTTTCAACTCCGCGTCATCGCCATCGTCGTGCCTCTATATCATCGAGTAGCTCCCATGGATGCACCGTTCCACCACCATCTCGTTTTCTACGAAGCATGACTCCGACACGGGCAACTGACATGACACAGACACGAACACATTGACACTGTTGTGTTTAAAAACATAGGATAGCAAACCCATTTGGGGTTGGCCTAGTGGTTGGCTTGGGATCTTGGAGTATGCTCCTCCAAAGGTCTCAGGTTCGATTCCCTCTGGTGTCAATTTCGGTGGGCTAAGTCTATACAGAGCTTGCTCTAGCTTTAAACGGGACCCCCGCAAGTGGGCGGTGAGATTATCCCCTCGGATTAATCGATTCATGGATCGGATACCAAATTTTTAAAAATATATAAAAAAAAAAGAAAAGGATAGCAACACTGATATATATGTGTGTGTACATATAAATTGAGCAATTTGATACACTACAAAAAAAAAGTTTATAAACAAAATATGATAAACTTTCACTTAATTCATCTATCTACTATACTTGAAAAGTTAAAAATATCGTTATTGAATTTAATGTCTTCAATCCCTTCGTTGATGATCACTACGTCAATCTTCGATATATCTTTAAGCTACATAGACGTATATACGGACACCGACGTATTTTGGACGCTTACCCACACTTTTAATGCCAGAGATGTTCTTACTTCGTAACTCATTTCCCTTCTCCATCAAACTCAGCCACCATCGATATTCATTTGGTCACCGTCGATGCACCGGCCACCTCCCCATCTCAAGAAAAGACAAGGAAGGTAACAGAGTGTTCACTCGTTGACAACGTTCAACAATTGATGTGATATAAACAGGTTGATGTGTCATGTTTTAATTGGAAAACAATACCAAGAGAATCTATGGTACTATTTATATGTGTCATATTTTAATTACAGAATTAATTACAGGTAATTATTCTTTTAACGGATGTTGTAACGCAAAATCGACTCTCGAACCTAAAATTTGATTTTAAAGACCATTTTTTCTTTTTAGAGCGTTTATCATATATTTTTTGTATTTTAATAAACTTTGATGGCAACTTCATTGTTTTTTCGAACAAACCTTGACTTTTTAGGTCGTGACAACCAGTCCTTCAAACAAAATTTCTATCATCAAATTTAGTTTTACGGTTTATTTTGTGTTAAGAAAAATAAGAATTCACGATCATCTTGCAATGTGTATACTTTATGTTGCGTTGTATTCAATGACACACGTTTTATTTGTTTAAATATTTTAATTAATATCATTTACATAATTAGCAAGTTGTCGACGACATCTCCAACAAAATTGGTACTAATTCTAAATTAGGAGCCATTCTAAATTATTGTAAAGCTCCACTCTCTAGTTTTTCAAACTTTAAGATAAGTTTCATCCGACGACAAGCAAACAATGTGGTCGATTTGTTAGCAAGGGCGTCATTGTCTTATGCTAGTCCCCATTATCACGATCATATGCCATCTTGTATTGAGTGTGATATTATGAATATGAAATGAGTTAATTTCGTTACTGTAAAAAAAAAATTACATATTTCTTTTACATGAATCAATTAATTAAAATTTAAGGTGCGATCATACCAACACTAATGCATCAGATCCCATCAGAACTCCCCAGTTAAACGTGCTTAGACTAGAGTAGTACTAGGATGGGTGACCTCCTGGGAAGTCCTTGTGTTGCACCTTAAGAAAATTTAAAAGATGTTTTGATTTATTTTTGTCAAGGATTAGAAACTGCTTTTATTTTTCTCTTTGACTTATGAAATTGAAAAATTGAAAAAATTCTTTGATCGTTATTAAATATATTTAATTATATTTATTTTTTATTTTTATATTTTTAATTTTCATTAATTGTAATAAAGTACTAATTTTATTTTATGATAAAATACTTATTTTAGTTTATTTTTATTATATATAAAGTTTTTGTATAATGATATTTAAGATATATTATTAATAAACACATCTTTTCTATCATGTTTTGCTTTCATTTCTATCATGTTTTGCTTTCATTTTATCTCACATCAAACTACTTAATCATCTCTTCTTTTCACTTTCTTTTCTTTCTTGGATAAATATATAAAAAAAAAATGTTTCTCTCTGGCGATATGTTAAGCGATTTTAGCATTGTTCCAAAAAAGCTTACCTTCTCCTTAAGTTTTCTTCTACCACCTTTCCCCCACTGCCAACTACCTTCTAAAACCACCAGGAGTACACTATCAACCACTCCTCAAACCATCATAATTCCATGCCCATGCTTACAATCACAACCAGGAAACCCCCTCACCGAAACTCAAAAACTAAACTATTCCCAAAAGATCGTTTGCTAATGCCTTAAAGGCTTAAATAATGTTTGCGACATGCATGTTTCTCAGCTTCCCCAACTAGTGAGCAAAGGTGAAAATTTGCTATTAAGATACCCGAAGATGAAGATCAAGTGTTGGTGATTTCCAAAATAATGGAATCACTTTAGATCAAAAGTTGTAACTCTTCATGAGAATCTTTCATATATATTGGAACCTTTGGCAAATAGGTGCTTAATGAACTTTTGCATTGATTCAAGTGTAGATGATTATAACCTTTGACAAAGGGGTGCTTAATGAACCTTAGCATTGATTCAAGTGTGTATGATCATAACCTTTGGCAAAAGGGTGCTTAATGAACCATAACATTGATTCAAGTCAAAGAGATGTTTTCTCTCATGTGAAGGGTCATATAATGTACTATAAATGCTTGACATTTAGGCATTAGTTTGACAGAAAAACAACACACAATTTTGGACAGAATTTTGTTACATTAACATCATAATTCTCCATCATTCTCTTACTCTAAATCATCTATCAATTCTCTAATGCATGAGTGAATTGCTGGAACCATAAATTTGTAAAATACTGTTAGGAGATACGCTTGGTGTGGTTGTGCAATACACTTCAAGGAACTCATAGTATCCTGAAGGGGATTCGCCGGTCATTCCTATTGAATCCAATATACAGTTATTGGTGGGGGCGAATCGAACCTAAAGGTTAGTGTGGCAACCCCATGCGCTTTGAGTTTTACATGCATAACCATTAAACTTTTCAAGTTTCAAGTGCAGCGGCCTCTTTCCAACAATCAAGATATACAACAATCTTTGGAATTTATGTGCACACTTCATCATATTCATCTTCATCATCTTCTTGGTCAAGTTATTGTAACAGACCCCCAACACAAGTTCCAACATCAAGTAGGTTTAGCTGCATACAAGCACACTTTACATAGAAGAGTATTATGGCCTTTGGGTGCCACGCCTTTGAAGGTTAATGACTTGAATAAGTTATCTACACTCTGAAAATCTCTATGTAAGTGGGAATCACCTCTTTGAGGAAATGTTTTTATGAATTTTGTTTCTCATCCCATGAAGATGTACAAAGTATTAGATCTTTAGGACCTTAGAATTTGAATCAGGTCTTTTTTGAAAGTTTTTGCATGGACAAATGATTTCAATCCAAATTTACAACAACAATCCTCATCACAAGTTTGGTTAAGGATTTATGGTCTCTCTCTCTCTCTCAAAAATATTAGAGGCCAAATTTTTTGTTTCCCATAGCAAGTAGTGTAGGCACCCCATATGCATTGATCGTATCACAAGCAAACCGAAATTTGATAGAGAATTTGGCCATTTTGTAAGAGTTTTGGTGGATATGGATTTGAGAAAGGAACCAAAGTACAAGGTACTAGTAGAAAGGGAAGGTTTTACATTTTTTAGTTGATTTCGATTATGGTAATTTGCTTGACATTTGTTATTATTGCAACTGTATTGGTCACGACCAAAGTTACTATAAAAAAGCAAAAACAGAAAAAAGAACATGTCAATGTTAACAAGGAAAAAGCTCTAAGGGAGAACACAAGTCAAAATAAGAGGCATGACTATTTGGTTTCCAGGGACAAAATAAATGAGGAAGTTGGAGAAAAAGAAACTAGATTGGGAGTTGTTAATGAACCAGAGGTGGAAATAATTGAGAAAGTTAATGAAGATTATAGTAAGGAAGGGACTAGCAACCCTAACGATAAAGTTCATCCTAAGAATGATGAAATTGAGACATGGAATGTAGTTGCTAATCAAGACTCAAATGCTTCAGAGTTTGTGGATACTACTCAAATAAGCAATGATGAGGAAGATCGAGATGAGATACCTGAGGTTATGATAATACAATCCTCCCAAATAAGACAAAGAACATCTGATTCTGGAAACAAAAGCATGTATTATTCATTGCAAAATGAAAAGTTGACAACATATAAGAGAGTCCAAAGAGATATGCAGTTTTTACACAGTTCACGGGCCAACCTTGCTCATCAAGAACTAGAAGAGGAATGCAAGATAGAACAAGGTCCCTGAACAAGGTCCCTGAAGTCATTATTGACATGGAACAAGGTCCCTGAAGTCATTATTGACATGGAAGAGCGTTATAAACCATTTCAACTGGTGACTCACCGAAAGATAGTAATGTCCAGAGTAAAATCTATAGCACGAGGTATAAGGTTGAAAAATACAATCTTGTTCCATGAAGTTCCTATACTAGAATGTAAGGGGTATAACCAACTCTTCCCACAAGATTGTCCATAAAAAGGCTTCTAAAGACCTATGAACCTGACTTTTGTTTTGTTGCTAAACCATGGTTGAATATAGGTCACTTTTCCAAGAAATTGGTTTTCAAGACATAATATGAAAATCTTTGCTTTAAATAATAAGAATCCCTTACTTATAATTTATGCTGCATTTGTTCCATCAATCTTAATCCTCAAGCTTTATGATTCTCAACAAGTTACTTCCAAAATAGATGATAATGACAAAAGTTTGGCCATTTTAGTTGTTTATGCTTCAAAATATTATGTTAAAAGAAAAGTTCTATAGAAAACTTTAATTGATGTTGAAAATAGCCTAAACTTTTCATGGTCATGCATTGGTGATTTTAATACTATTTTGGGTGTACATGAACATAGAGGCACCTTGATGTAGTATTTTTACGCGATCAAAAGTAAGTATTATATGTATCGTCTCCCCAGGGACTAGTGTGATATCACAGACCGTTTGACACCTAATATCATTTTAAGTTTAAAATACTAGTTTGTATGTTTGCTTAGAATCAAGTTAACTATGTTGTAAGATTAAAATTCGAGATTAATAAGGCGTGAAACTTGCTAGGATTAGAGTTCCTTGATCAAGCATCACACATAACCTAAAGACCATACATGGATTCTAGCTTTCCTTTGATATTATCACGTATCCCTCGTCAATATCATTCGTGCCCAAATAATATTCTAACTTCAATTGTATCGTTTAATCGTCGATGTCTCAAACTATTAAACGATTCAAGAGTCGTTCTTATCGTTTAATCGACGATTTCTCAATCTATTAAATGATAAGAAAGCATTAAGTTTGGATACAAAGAGTGATTATCTAAACATCAATTCCATGTCTAGAATTTATGTTGGGATAGAGGATTATTCTAAACCTAGATTCAAAAGTATTTTTCAACCACAATTAAATCAAACATAAACAATAAAATGCAAGAATAATCTCAATATCAAATCAAATGCTAGAACCATATATTTAAAGATCAAAAGATTACATGTTTAGCTAAGATCAAGTACCTCTAATCCCAACAATGGAGATTTAGCTACTCATTGTCATGGAAGCTTTGCAAGAATGAATTGAAATGGAA
>Ga0315914_1011965_pt1 | contig 10176 bp, 3 predicted proteins | sample MpolenodulesMG_FD_203920 | JGI IMG/M metagenome (GOLD analysis project Ga0315914, IMG submission 203920) | Medicago polymorpha root nodule microbial communities from Los Angeles, California, United States - elongated nodules | ecosystem: Host-associated > Plants > Roots > Nodule | place: USA... | reverse complement strand
GATGGAGATATAAAATCGTTTAATGGACCATTACCTAATAACGCAGGTTATTAGGAGTTGGTCTTTGCAAATGTATCAAAGCTAATCAGTGCTCCAGATCAAGTGTTTCAATGAGCATCCCCATTCTTTATAATTAGGTTATTAGCAGGGCTGGCCCCGGTAATCGTGAAACGTGCACCAGTGATTTTAAATGTCCGGCATGGTGGAGCCATGTTCTGGCGGCGTGGTGGATTAGCTCCAGCCTCAGTGCCTATTAATCAGCCCTGTTTCGCCGTAGCCCGCAACACTGCATTTATATGGTAGATTTATGGCGGGCTGCCATAACCCCGACATCTGCGATAGCATTCGCATGCACTTTGAACAACATTAAAAAGTGTATCGTAAACTTTTTTTTTTCAGGAAATACGAGATACAATTACAGTAGAGTAATTAATTTCTGAAATAATTATTATATATGAAAAATATCTTATAATATTTATATCATGTTGAGTGTAGAGTCCCACATCGACTAGAGATACGGCATAAGTAGTGCTTATAAGGTTTGGAAATTCTCACTTTACAAGCTGGATTTTTGTGGTTTAGTTAAGCCCTAAGCCCAAATTCTAAGTAGGCTGTTGCGTCATTTTGGTTCAAATACCGGTGTTACTGAGACTCAAGAAGCGCAAGCTCCGGCGATAAATGAAAATGTCGACCTTTGGCCTTGAAGTCTAAAGAATTTAAGTGCAAGCCTTATAAGCACTATCCAAGTCCTATCTCTATATGATGTGGGCCTCTCAACACACTCCCTCATGCTCGCGATTGGTAATTTGACAATCTAGGTCATATCTCTATTCAATGTGGGTTTCTCAACACCCATCTTCATGCTCCTGATTCGTCATTTGAAATACGGACTAATGTGGGTGCCATAAAAGGGATCTCGACAGGTTGTATATGTCGACCTTTGGCCTTGAAGGTTCAAAAACTTGAGTGCGAGCCTTATAAGCACTATCTAAGTCCTATCGCTGTTTCATATGGGACTCTCAACACACTCCCTCATGCTCGCGATTGGTAATTTGACAATCTAGGTCATATCACTATTCGATGTGGGCCTCTCAACAAACTTTTCCATGCTCCCGATTCTTCATTTGAAATGCGGACAAATGTCGGTGCCATAAAAAGGATCTCGACAGGTCGTATATGCCGACCTTTGGCCTTGAAGGCTCAAAAACTTAAGTGCAAGTCTTATAAGCACTATCTAACTCCTATCTCTATTTGATGTGGGCTTCTCAACACACTCCCTCATGCTCATGATTGGTAATTTGACAATCTAGGTCATATCTCTATTCGATGTGAACCTCTCAACACACTTCTTCATGCTCCCGCTTCGTATTTGAAATGCGGACTAATTTGGGTGCCATAAGAGAGATCTCGACAAGTCGTGGATTAATTTAGATTTTATTAAATAACCGTTAAAGATTGGTTTCCTTATTTATTTTTAATTCAGATTAGGAATTAAATTTTAATAGAAATAAATTAGTGCCCTGTCTTTTGTCATAATAACAGCAAACATATCATTCACATTATTTCAATATATAATTAAATGTTCCCTTTTCATCCTTTGTACCTACACGACTAAACCCTATCTTCAAATTCGTATTATCGCTAACCCTATCTTCAACATCTCCACGATATTTTATACTCACTGGTCGAGCATAAATTGAGGTTACCCTCTTTCTGAAGTTATATACTTGGAATTTCTGCCTTTTGCTTCCACACGTCTCAAATCCTTATGGTCGAGCATAAATTGAAGTTACCCTCAAGTTCTTTCCTTGGAATTTCTGCCTCTTGCAACACTTGATGCGACAATTCTGCGTTGCAACAACTTTTATCTCAATTTGACACCAGCTATGCAAGAGAAATAGTCTTGCTTTGTCTATCCAAGAAGCACTCAGATCCAGCTATTTCAGCTGGAATTTAACCCAATTGTCTCATAGCTGCTTATCTTGTCTTTTGTCCCAGCTTAACTTTTAAAATAAATGTAACCTAGCATGTAGGGTATATGGAAAATATGGTACAATATTTTCAATCATAGTAATTTATCGTTTTGGATTCGTTTTTATGTTATATAGAGACTAGTTTTTGCATAAATAAAAAAATGAATGCTGTTATATAATAACAGAGCATTCCTTTTCCTCCAACCTAAAGGACCCTCAACATGTTTTTATCAAAACTTCAATTTCTATGGTGTAGTTTCATCATCTAAGAATAAGTTTGTGTTACCATATATATCATGATTTGTTTCCCTTTTTAATTATGATCGAGTTTAGTTTTGTGTGTCTTCCTTTTCCTCCAGGTATATGTTTCCCTTTTTAATTATGATCGAGTCTAGTTTTGTGTGTCTTCCTTTTCCTCCAGGAGGTATATCTAAAGGACTAAACAATATAGCTTCAACATTGATCAAAACTTAGGCTCCCACCACTGTGAAGGGTTCGACAGTGACCGATGTACAGAACCCTTACCCTAAAAGCGAAGAGGTGGTCTTCGCGACACGAACTCATGTTCACATGATCACAAGGCAGAAACCTACCATCATTTTCGTGAATAAAACTTGCGACCACTTCTCAAGGTCACAACGCACCTTGCCTTCGTGACAAGGCTCGGCCTCTGAACCGCAAGTCCAACAGATTTTTATATTTGAACACATTATAGTGTTCACCCGTTATAAAATTATAAATCCTATGCTACTGTTTCAAACATATTATATTCCCTTAAGCACATTTTCAACTAGGGGAAAAAAGAGTAAAAAGCATTCTAAGAATTTTATGAATTCTGAGGCGCCTCAGAATTCGTGAGCGCCTCAGAATTCGTGAAACTCCGTTGGCAACAGCAACACAAATAGTCACTAATAACGCATAACTCTCCCGAAAAAATAAAGGAATTGATACACAGGCAAAACACAAACACATTCCAAAAAGATGGATTTTGAAATAAGTGGTAAGCAATAACCAATAAACTTCCTTCCCTTCACAATACAAATAAGGATTTTATTTTACAAATCAATGCACAATCAATATGTGTATCTATGATTGTTAGTACAAGTCACAATAGTAATCTAATCAAACAGACACACTAGAAATCTCATCTTTAAAAGAATTCCAAAACTACCAACCATGAACATATTTTAGAATATAGGTTTTTTATTTTCTGATCAGACGTCAACTTCAGCAATCACACTTTATCATGATATGATATAATTTTAAAATCTTAAAATATTTCCAACCATCGTCGACTATACTGAACAAATCATTCAACATATGGGAGGACATACCCTAATCAATAGTCTAATGAAAATTTGACAATCTACAGTTATTCAACCTGTTCAAGCACTAGCTCACAACAGAGCTTTGAAATAACAGAAATTTGATATTATTGAAAAGACATGGAGAATTAGAGACATATCTACTCTATTTATGAGAAGATGAAGCAACCTGATATGCCACTAATTTAGGCTTGGTAGGTCGCGCACCCAGCTTACGCCTACATTGAACAGCACCACAGTGGCAATCTTGATCTGCACCAAATTGAACAAACCTGCTATGCCGTTAGAAACTTAGAATCCACCATCACTACAACAGAGTCATACAAATATCATTCCTAACACCAAACTTTCATTAGAAGAGAGTTCAACTTATGGCCTGTTTGGATTAACTTATTTAAGCTTATCTACTGATAAAATAAACATTGATGAGACTGTTAGAGAGAACTTACAAAAATGGCTTATAACATGTTCATTAGCTATTTTCAGCTTAATTTTATAAGCTCTCTAGGATAGCTTATATAATATGAAAACAATTCGACTTTATTTTCTTTTGTTATAAAAATAGCTTATATGATGAGCACTTAGGTTGTAACCGCTTAATTAATCTATTTACCCAAACAAGGCCTTAAAGAGTGTAATCAAAGAAAGTACTCATACTGGTAGTCGTAAGTCAGATGTTCGCCCTTCTTTATATCACGACTTGCAAATATGCCGATTCTAGTTTCACCGTCTATAATCCTAAAGATGGAAAGCAAGAAAGAAAGAAAAAAAGAAGAAAAAAAACTTATTAGATGATGTGCCTAACTGTTCATCTATCAAATAATGTTAGGTTGAAATAAAAAGTAATACTAAAAGACCATGTGTGAATATAAATTAGAAAGTAAACCATTTCTGCATCTCAGTATTCGGGCAGCAACTATGGTTGATGTATCTTGACTTGTTTCCTTTATTTGTCGCATCTATCACCATATCTCGATTGATTTCGCATAAGTAGAAGTTTGTTTCCCCGCGATCTTTCATATTCCAAAGCCTCTGTTCGCATGTTTTATCATCGATGACTGTAGAAAGAGGTAACAACAACAATCAAAAGTAGGTCTAAAATAAAATAGGATAATCGTTCTATAAATGTTGAACATAAAAACAATTAACCATCACCTTCTCCGACATATTCAATTACAAACTCCCCAAGCTTTATATCTTCATCTGCCACAATTCCAGATCCACATTTCTCAGTCTACAAGCAAAACATATTACAACTCATTATGTCAAATGTGGACATTATGAATAAGCATATACAAGCAAACATTGCCTAAAAAAAGTTTCTCTAAAATCTAAATTTGCGGCGATAAATTAGGACCAACTTGCAATAAGAAAATCATATATTATAGTTTTTCATAGTGTTGAGCATACCAAAAAAAAAAATACTTGAAAACAATAATAAAACATGTTGAAAGAAAATGACAGTATAACAAATTCCCAAAAATAATCCTGATCAGAAGTTTACCTTGACTAATTTCATCTTTTTAACAGGACGGTGCTGAAAAGCTTTGTTGAGACATGAGATCCCACATTTGCAGCCTGAAGAACAGCTTGACAGAAGCATCCTACAGGGACAGTGAGCATAAGGAACAAATAATGAACGATGCATATCCCATTCCCATTGAATCACACACATAAAATAGGATATGTTCGTGATTAGTGTGATTAGTTACTTACCCACAGTGGCAATCTCTACCACATACAGCAGTAGAATCAGAAGATGCGCAAGAACAGAATATACCATCATCACTCTTTCTCTTGCGGTTCTTAGTGACATATACATCTTAAATTTTAATAAGGATCAACAAAAAGATCATCTGAAATATAATAAACAGACAAACTGCCAAAACAGAAAAAATGAGGGAACTAAAAACAACTGAAGATTGCATGTAAGCTCTGTTAAAGTAGATAAAGACACTCATAAAGCAAGGGTGATACTGTGAACAATCTGACCAACACTATTAAAGGATACTGCGCTTTATATGGGTGTACTGCGTTGTCCTGTTTTTAATCGAATCTGGAAGTTCAAAGTCAACAGTTTCACCAAGATTATTCATCAGCTTGGTGAATACAGCTTCAAAACGATTCTGCTCAGAATTCTGTTAAACAGAGAATCAAAGGAACTCCCTTAACAAGCCAAAAGTAATCTAAAAAGGTAAATTTTTCACTGACTAATGCCTGATAGAAATTGTCATCAGCACATACATATAGTGAAACCTATCAGAACCGAAGTACACTTAAATTTAAAAAGACCAACTTAACAGAATACAACAGCGGGATCAAAGAAAAATTCAATATTGAACATAAATATAAGGATCTCAATAGAAGGACAAATGAAAGAAAACATGAAACAACCTTTTTCATGATGGGCATGGAATCCACAACAAGACTTTCTTGCTTCCTTCAAAGGTATATTCTCTGCCTATAGCATGAAGAACAATTTGTCAGCTTTAAGTAAAAGTAATTCAAGGCACTAAATCAAAAGCCGTCTCAATCTCGAGGTATATAAATCAAAATTAGCATTGTCATTGAGATATATGCATAAATAAATATACTATTCTTGTGCAACAAGACAAAACTTAGCAGCGGAAAGATGTTCAATACTTGTTCCTTTTAGACTGTCAAACAGAGTCAGGGTGATAGAAAATTGTACGCACAGTTAATCTAAAATCAACGACTCAATCTAAAGATGCATACATATTTTCAAAACATATAACACCAATGTATCCATAAATACAAACATCTAAGCAAATTGTAAAGTCATAAGCCATCTTATCTGACATTTTCATAACTTCCAATAACCGCATTTTCATAACTATTTATAACTTCGAATAACCACTTTTTATCTGTTAACAATTTTGAAATTTTGAATACAGACACATGTGCCTGTATTGAAGAACAATACAGATCCTACAGGATTTATTAGTTTGTATTAGCAAGGATCAATTTAATTTCCTGAAATCTCATCATTTTCAATGCTTACAACAAATTATTTTACGCAAATTGCTACTCAAATTATTCTATGCAAATTAATGAGAAACTAATGTTAATCACAACATATATAAAGTTCTACATTTCCCTTCACTCAAACAAGAGAAATTCAATTCAATTCAACATTCAAACATACATAAAATAAATTAGGATACAAAATTCTTCAAAAATTTAATGACAGAAACTAATGTAAAATCCAACATACATAATACATGATATTCTACATTTTCCTTCACAAAAACAAGAAAAAATAAATAAAATTTAATTCAACAATCAAACATACATAAAAATAAATTATGATACAAAATTCAGGAAATTTAGTGACTTAAACTAAGCGTCCACATTCAAATATACATAAAATGAATTACATACAAAATTCTGAAATTTTAATGACAGAAACTAATCTGAAATCCACCATAACACAATACAACATTCCCCTCACCAAACCAACAGAAAATCCCCAAAAAAAATTGAAGAATAAAAAAGGAACTAAATTGAATAATTTAATAATTGCAAAACTCAACACTCAAATATACATAAAATAAATTAAGATACAAAATTCTGCAAAAACTCAATGAGAAAAACTAATGTCAAATTCAACAATTCCCTTCACCAAAAAAAATTAAAAAATAAAAATACTGAATTGAATTGAATAATTGAAGAATTGCAAGATTCAAACTTTTAAATTCCCGCTGATTTTTTTTCACTGAACTGAAACACGAAACACTGATAAAAACAATTGAAATAACCAGAATTTCAAATTCTGAATTAAACTAATACACAAAATCTTGTAAAAAAAACCCAGAATTATTTTTTTACTATTAATCAATTAAACATTAAAAAAAAACACAATCAAATAGAATTGAATAAAAAAAATGAAATTTTGACGAAAACCCAATAGAGTAGAGTGAAGAAAAATGAGAATTGAAAAGGGGTTAGAGTGAAATGAGCAAGAATCTAAAATTGGTTTGATTGCATAAGCAGTGAAAGTACAAAGAAAGTACTGAAAGAAAAAGGGTAAAATGGGTAATATGAAAAAACTAGAGAGAGAAAGAGAGAGAGAGAACCTTGAAAGAGAAAGAGAGAAATGAATTGAAAATGGAAATTGAAGGATAAGTACTGTTTGAGAATGAAACTGCCGTTGTTAGTTTTTAGTTGGTTGAAGTTTCAGAATGAGAGATCCCTTCAACAAAACCTGCAAAATTGGTTCTTTGGGGTTTTTTAGGGGAAATAATACTATTTAATTTTATAATAAAATAGAATAAAAGGAATTTAATTAAGGAAAAAACTTAGGTATAATTCTTTAGGTGTTTTTCGTATGGTTCTTAACTAAATTCACTGTGATTTTCTTACATCCATAATTCTCTCAAAGTTTGTTACCTCCAAAAAAGTTGTAATTTTTAGTTAAGAACCATACGAAAAGCACCTAAGGAATTGTACCTAAGTTTTGTCCTTTAATTAATTCATTGTTTTTTAATGAAAACATGCTAATATATATTATAATTTAATTTAAGAAGAGAATTGATATTTGTACAATCCCTGTATTATAATTTTTTTAACAACTTTCTATCTCATATATTCTCATTATATTTTTATTATCTCTCTTCTTTTTTCTCTTTCTCTCTAGTGTTTTGGACCAATGAGAAGAGAGAAAATGAAAGTTGTTACAAATCGTTGTACATATATCACTATTCTTTAAGAGAAAGCATTGTTGTATAACCTAATTTTATACACTAAAGAGTACACTTAGATGAAATGGCATGAGTCTCATCTAGCTTAATCAATGTTCTAAATTCGAATTCAGCCTTGAATATGCAGTAGCGTTAAAACTCTTTAGGGAAAATCTGTCGCACATTTGAGTCTCACAAGACTAGAGGAATTAGTCTTTGCAGTAGGATATGAGATTTACAACCAAAAATACTAATTATATACCAATATTTAATGAGAACTAGTGAATCTTAAAAAAAGTCATTATATTTTTATAAGCAAAAAAAAATCATTATACTATTGAATGGTTCATTCACAACCAATCAAAATATTTTAAATAGAAACGTAAATTAAAAACATTAATTGACGTGGCGATTCTAAATATTTTGATCGGTTACGTGTGTAAATTTGTTTTAAATCATCAACACACAACTATTAAACTTTTTATTAAAAATAACAACGGCAAAATATATTAGGATGAATATGTCTATGATAAAATCTTTATTCAATTTAGTCAAAAGAAAAAATGAAGTCAACCGTGAAAAATTCAAAGATTAGTTGATTTGACAAAAATTAAATAAAAAGGACTTTTATCAATTCTTTGTGTTTAAATGAAAATTTGTAAATTTAAAATATCTTTGCATTTGAAATTATAAAATATTTATTTTTTATTGTTTTAAAAATATTTTTATTAAGGTTTTGAACACGTCTTTTTTTAATTGTATAATTTTATGAAAATTGATGTTTTGACATACAAAACGTCCTAATAACATATGGAAATACCCAAAAACCCTCTAACGGTAGTTAAACTCTACCAAATCATTCAAAAAAATTTCCACTAAATCACAAGTAAGTAATCACTTAGGCTATTGTCATAATTTTTAGTTAGTATATATGTTTATATGTGTATAATTTTAGTTGTAGTTTAATTTTTAGTTTTTGATTTATTTTTTTAATAGAGTTATGTTGTAGATCTGAAATGTTATTAACAAATATTATGAATACTTGTTATAATGGAGTTATATTGCTTAAATTTATAATTTTTTTTCAAATTTTATAACTTTTTTAGGGTTATTTTTATGATTTTTAGGGTTTATGTATAATCTACAATCTAAGTGTTTGATGAAATGTTTGAATGAGTTTTTCATTGATTGTTTTTAATTTCTTGTTGTGTAGATTTGAAACAATGGCCGGGTGGATTGACGTTCATGCACAATTCAACGGCGGAGAACCTCAGAGGTTGAAGGTTCGGTGCCTTGGTGTAACGTTAAGAGGTCTCAAGGATGAACTAACCAAGGAGTCAACCCCGGAGACACAAGGAGGGTGGAATATGTTCGGTATAAACATTCAACGCTCAACGAGGGGAGAATATCATTTAGTTGGGTGGAATTAACAAACGAGGAGGGAGGGATATCCTTTTTGTTCAACTCAACGTTTCTCTGATTCTGAGACATATCTACATAAACAAATTGGCGATCAAAACCTAAACTAATCGTAACGATTCTACAATAATTCATAAAAAACTAAACTAATCCTAAAAATTATACCATAACTGATCGTAACAATTCTATCACAAATTCATAACAACAATTCTAACATAAACCTAAATTACCATAAAATCATAAAATCAAAATCTAAACCTAACCTAAACTATCATAAAATCATAAAATCAATAAAACCTCTATAATCGAAATTTAACAAAAAAAAACTAACAATTCAATCACAAAAAACCAATGCAATAGAATTCAAAACACTTATTTGATTTTGTGTTTGAAATTGGCTCGAAATGACTTATGTTTGCTGAAAAACGCACCTGAGAAATCCAAAAACGCAACAATGTAGTTTTAGAAACTCCTATGTCTGTTCTATTCTTATAACAGAACGCAGCGGCAATTAACTACCACTGGCTCCAGCGGCAGTTAACTGCTGCCGGATTGCTCAACGGTAGTTAACTACCGCTAGGGTTTTTATGTAATTTTCATGTGTTAATATGAAGTTATGTATGTCAGAACAATAATTTTCTAATTTTATCTATAAATCAAATATCACTAAAAATTAATGGTTAAACGTACAAAGTGGTATTATAATGCATGATCTCTTAAAAAGTTTTCGTGTTGGACCCTTCATTATTTTTTACGAAT
>Ga0315914_1011962_pt1 | contig 10177 bp, 8 predicted proteins | sample MpolenodulesMG_FD_203920 | JGI IMG/M metagenome (GOLD analysis project Ga0315914, IMG submission 203920) | Medicago polymorpha root nodule microbial communities from Los Angeles, California, United States - elongated nodules | ecosystem: Host-associated > Plants > Roots > Nodule | place: USA... | reverse complement strand
TTCATTTTATTATTATTTGCATTTTAAACTGAACCGAATTGTTTCAAACTGAATTGTTATCATCGGTATCATTGAAAAAATATATAAAAAATACAAACAAATTATACGTTTCTTTAAGAGTGTATGTACCTATATGGATAAATATTAAGAGTGTATTCCCAACATTTCTTTTAATTTTCCTCTTAAGAAAAGACCAGGGACCACTAAAGACTTTGACGCATAAATACAACTTATCCTTGGATACCATTACGTGATAATAATCTCATGGCTATAAAGAGAACGTCAATATTGGGTTCCAATGACACCAATCAATAGTGTGATAAGAAAAACCCTTCTCCTATGTATGTGGAGTTTGACAGTGACTTTGACCATGATAACGTGGAATTTCCGAATGACTTTGACCCTGAGACAGACAATTATTTTTGTTGGAAAGTATTGCAATGCAAGTAAGCAACGTCTTCAAAAATGATTCCAGTAAAAATTGACCCACATTAATACAAGTTTTGTACTACTTCTCCTAAATTTCACAGTGGACAAAATGGCAGCCATATTGCGTTTTTTTGTGGCGTCAGAAAATTGCTTTTAGTTTTTTTTTTAGGAAAGAAGTTTTTCAAAGGGTTTATGCTTTTGTTTTAGCTAATTAAAGAAAAAATACAAAATTACCCTTACATTTAAAAACTACTTGCAAGTGGAAAATGATTTTTGGGTAAAAAGCATGTGAAAGTAGACTTGCTAACTTACTCCTTTATGTTTTTGGGTAAGAGTATATATATATATATATATATAAAACTTATTGTCCACGTGAGTATAACTCAGTTGATATGGACATTGTATAATATATATAAGATTTGAAGTTTGAACTTCGAACTATTCACTTATTCACCTTTTAAGAGAGAAAATTCGAGTAATTAGACTATTTAAAAAAAGATTAATGCAAAACTATATATATAGGGGGCTTCTAATTTACCGTTTTATAAATATCATAACAAATTTAAAATCTTCACAAATCTCCATAGGAAAAAGCACTAATTGTGAACAGAACTTTTTTTTAAAGAAAATGTAAACAAGACTTGACTAAGAAGAAAATAAAAAAGTACTACGTCCATTGGAAAATACATGCTATTAAATTAGTTTTAAAAATCTCAAAATAAATTTAAAACCCTCACGAAGGGTCTATAAAAACGTGAGTTGTGTAGAGTCACTTAAACCAAACTAGATTAAGACGAAGTGGGTGTGTCCAATATAGAAAGATAGTATTACATGGCTCCCAAACTCATGCATGCAGTTCAGTACGATTCCTATGATGGAGGTCCCTCTGGACTTAAGGTAATTGATCACTCATTTATTTAAAATTTGTGCATCAAAATATAAACAAAAACGATAGTTGAAAAGATGAGGTATACATCCAATTGTTCATAGTTGATGATGTGTATGAACATCATTAACTTTTTCAACTACAATTTTTTTGCCTATAATAAGTTGTTTAAGGTAATGCATAGTACTTAGAAAACAATATAGTATTTGTACTATATTTACTAGTATTAATTAATTTTATAGTGTAATAATTGGGTGCATCTAATATGAACCGTTAAACAATGGTTTAAAGACACATTTTTACCATTTTTAGTTAAGGTAATAGTACCTCTCTCTTTTTCTTTCCCACTAATTCTCTCCGCTAGAGGTCATAATATTTCAGACAATGTTTGTCTAAGACTAAATACATACACATCTCCTACCATGATCTGAACTTTTAATTCGCCATGGAAGTGCACCATCTTTACTCATAGTGAAACTTGATTTTTCTAATACACTCCTTCATACTCAACACTATTTGATTTGGTTTGTGAATATACATTGTGAATGACCCGTATCAACAAGTTGAAATATCACATTAAATTTTTATATTAACTTTAATTCATCCTTACGAAACCGACTTAAAGGTGAGGGTGTCATATTCTTTTATAAATTTTAATTAGCCTCGATCTATAATCAATTTGGAATTTGGATTCCTCTATATTTTTTTATAAGCAGATTTGGAAAGAAAAAAAAAAACATTGTCTTCTTTTTTCCAATTACTATTTACTCCTACTATCTTACAAATATGGAAAGTAAAAGAGCTCTCTATATACATATAGATACATATTTTATTTGCGGTTCAAAAAAGAAAAGAAAGAAAGATACGTACAAAATTGGACTTGGTCAGCATAATTCCAAACATAGAAAGTACCATAATTCAATTTTCATGAGTCACTCTAATTAAATTCAATATTGTTGGTTTTAAGCAAAATGTTCAAGTTCCTGTTCCAACTCCAAAGGTCAATGAAGTTTTACTCAAAGTGGAAGCAACTAGCATTAATCCAGTTGATTGGAAGATTCAAGCTGGTCTTCTTCGCTATTTATTGCCTCGAAAATTTCCCTTCACACCTTGTATGACTATCTTAATCCTTTTTTTTTTTTTTTATTAAGCACCAACTATATCATAAACATTTTTAATGATTCTAAAAAATAACAACTTTTATAGGTGTTAAGATCCTCTTCATTTAAACTTTTCTCCTTTTCTTTCATTTATACAGATATAGACACAAAAAATCTTAAAAATAATTAAACAATGATAGAACTCATTTAATGATAGGATTCACCACTTATTTTCTGTGTCTATATCTTTTATAATGACAATCTCTATTTAGTTTTATAAATGTAGTGGATCTCAACTCCTTCCTTTTGTAGATTTGTTCACCGGACAGTTTCTCAAATTCTATATGTAATACTAATTATAAAAATAATTGACGACATATTTCTATAAAGGGAAATGCTATAACAATAAATCTCATAGTAGTTTATAAGCTCTCACTAGAAGTCATTATGGTAATTAGAGCTTATAAACAATAAACTATCATTTTGTATTGCCAAATAAAGTCAATAATTTACATTTCTTTGTTGTGACTGATTCAGGCACCGATGTAGCAGGAGAGGTGGTAGAAGTTGGACCACAAGTTAAAGATTTTAAAGTTGGAGACAAAGTTATTGCTAAACTGAACAATCAAGTAAGTATCTCTTTCTTTTACTTCTTTGGGGTTACTTCTCATTTCTTCCTATGGTCTCAATTTAGTGTGAATTGCAAGTTGCAACACAATTTCATGAATGGAATGATTTTCAATCAATTTTTTTTTTTTGGTCGGAGAATGATTTTCAATTCTATATATAATTTTCAATTATATACGCGCGCGCACACACTGGATATATTATTAGTTATTATCCATGAATATTTATTTCATGTTATGTTGAATTACAGAATGGGGGAGGACTGGCTGAGTTTGCGGTGGCTAGCGAGAGCTTAACAACTATGAGACCATCTGAAGTTTCAGCTGCTGAAGGTGCCGGTTTACCTGTAGCCGGTCTCGCGGCTCATGACGCCCTTACCAAAATTGCAGGAATTAAACTTGATCGTACAGGTGAACCCAAGAACATTTTGGTAACCGCTGCTTCAGGTGGTGTAGGTGTATTTGCTGTTCAACTTGCCAAACTAGGGAACAACCATGTGACCGCCACTTGTGGCGCTCGCAACATAGACTTTGTTAAGGGCTTAGGCGCTGACGAGGTTCTTGACTACAAGACTCTAGAGGGAGCATCATTGAAGAGTCCATCTGGTAGGAAATATGATGCAGTGATACACTGTACTGCTGGAATACCATGGTCAACTTTTGAACCTAATTTGACAGAAAATGGGATTGTTGTAGATTTAACACCTGGACCAAGTTCATTGATGAAATTTACGTTGAAGAAACTTACTTTTTCAAAGAAGTTATGGGTGCCTTTTATTGTAACTATCAAACGTGAGGGATTAGAACATCTAGCGGAATTAGTGAGAGATGGAAAACTTAAGACAATTATTGACTCCAAGTTTCCTTTAAGCAAAGCTGAATATGCTTGGGCTAAGATCATTGATGGCCATGCTACTGGAAAAATCATTGTGGAGCCAAGTAGGGTTATATTTTGATTTGTGTTTGGGTTGTCTACTTCATGTTTTGGGTGTTGCTTGTTGTATTCATGCGTAGTTAAATTGTTAAACTCTCGAGTTAGTGCTTAGATCTTACGGGTTTACAATTTTAGATTAAAAAACAAGTAAACTCATATGTAACCTCTCATTTTAGGAATGAAGTGTTACAAATTCAATAAAAATATGATAATATCGTTATTTAGTTTAGTTATTTACGTGTTACAACATATAGAGAGAAATATAAAAGTTATTTTAATATTCGGTAAACTCTTACAAATGTATGAGATTGAGTTCAGTCAATTTTTTTGTATAAGCCGAGTTAAGTCTTTGTAAATTTCAGAAGTTTAATCATACTATCAAGTTTGACCACTTGGATTGCACTAATCTTATTTTTTTGGTGGGATATACAATTGTATTGGATTTATAGAACCTTATCGATGGACTACATATGATCGTAATCAAGGGATTGTATGTTGGTCTATATGGCTAGTTGGTTACCAAGCTAGGGGGGTGAATAGCTTTTTAAGAAGTTTTCCGGAGATTTGATAAAAATGGATTTTAATGAAATTGACTATTTGAAATTTGCTTGAACAATCACAATCAATGAATCAACAAAAAGAAAATATATGTGGATTAAGATTTTATCTTAGAATTGAGAGATTCATGATACAAATCTTTTTGCACTATTAATTATTAACAATCCTTGAACAAGGTGCAAAACAATACACAATTTAAAACCAAACCTATGAACAAGAATAATTTGCTATCAATGCAAAAATACAATGCAAGTGTAATTGAAGATTAACAATCCTTGAACAAGGTACAAAACAATACACAATTTACAACCAAACCTATGAACAAGAATAATTTGCTATCAATGCTAGTGTAATTGAAGAATTGAATAGACTGAGCAATCAATTGATCTAAGCAAATTGTATGAAACCTAAATCAATGAATTATGTCAATTTCCAATGAAAAACTACTTAGATCAATACTAGCAATTAACCTATCAATTTTTCAATTAATCACAAGCAATATTGAAAAGTAAAAAGGATAGGGAAAGAGAGAGAACACCAGTGTTTATAGTAGTTCACCCTTTTTCGTCCTCGCTAAGGGCTACGTGTACTCTACTTGATGAAGTACGCCTTCACCAAGGTCATCCACTATGTAACAAATGTTGATTACAATGTTTACAAGAGTTCCTTCAAATTAAAGCCCTAATTCTTCAACTCCTATGTAAAACACTCCCCCAAACTTCAAATACCCCTTGAATTTGGTGCTTCTTGAATCTTTGGATCCTTGAATTACTCGTGCACTCCTTCGAACTCTTCACTCGAGTCTTCAATGCTACGTGCGGCAAACGAACCCCCTTCGACTTCAAGAACGATTAGAAAGACCCCCAAGTCCTTTGGAGGTGGAATGAGATTATTCACTTCCTTTGAAGCCTTGATTAAGCCCAATCAATCTTCTTGAGAGAACCAACTTACAATCCCTACTAGCACCCTAGAGAATCTATACACTCAAAGAACAAAGTGATTCTAAGAAAAAATTGTTTAATCTTGAATAATGTATGAACAATTAGTTTTTGAGACCTAGAAAGAATAGTTGCAAATGATTCAATACTTTGAAAATGAGAACGAGAAGTGTTTATATAGAAAGGGTAAAAAGACACAATTTTCGCACCAAAAAAAACTGATTGAATCGATTCATTTACCTATTGAATCGATTTAGACAGTAGAAAGACTAGATCCAGATAAAGGAAATTATATGAAGATTGATTCAAGTCAAGAGATGTATGAAACGATTCAAGCTGGCCAGAAGGATGTTTGAATCTATTCAAGGTAACATTGAATCGATTTAGAGAGTGTCAGAGAGTTTTATGATACGACTCATGAAGAAAATATACGATTCAAACATGAATCGATTCATCTACAGTGTGAATCGATTCACACAAAGTTAGAAACTCTTTTGAGTCGATTCAAACAGAAATGAGTCGATTCATGCAGACATAAGACACAATTGAAAGGATACCAGGATTGAACAGTTACAAGATGCTCACTAGGGTGCTTTAACATAGTCTAATCAAAATGAAAAGCTAGACAAACATGATCTATAGCTAGAGGCTTCAATCTCCCCCTTTTTGATGATGTCAAAACACCATGTTGATGATTAATTGCTCCCCCTGAAACTTAGCATACATGACATACAGGCAATATATAGGTGTCTTTTTTGACACGTTACTCACAAGATATCATAGAAACTTAAATACAATCAACTAACATGAGTGAGCATGAAGACAAGTACTAGCATAGTCATAAACATAAACATAAACATAACATAGTCATAAACAGAGTCATAAACATAAACATAAGCACTAAAGTACTAAAGTACTAGCATGAAGTAACATCAAATATTCTCCCCCTTTTGACAACTTCGAAAAGGGAGTATGCATGAAAAAAAAGGTTACTAAGCCTCTGGTTCGATTGGGTTGGTTGTTCTAGCAATCTCATCTTGGTTAGGGCATGGAGAGGCAAAGAAGACATCAGACGATACACCAAGATCATTCCACTTTTGAATTGAATCCCGCATTTCTTGAATGGAGACATTTTGAGAATCTAGCCTTGCATTGATGTCTTTAAACTTCAAGTCTTGAGCATCAAACCTTTTGTTAATTTCTTTGAACTGTAAGCCTTGAGCATCAAACTTTTGAGACATGTACTTCTTAAAGTCCTTAATCCCAACAAGACTTCACTAAGAGATTCGCTTGAATGACTTTGACTGTCAACGGGATAGTCATCGTTCTCGAGATCATAGTCTAGATCCTCATCATCATTACTAGTTTCTTCATCATCTTCCATATCCACATCATGCTCAACATTGTAATCCTCTTTTTCCATGTTTTTCTTCATTTCCTCAACTAGCTCCGGATCAGTTCCTCCAGCCACAGCAGTAAAGTCATAGTACCAAACACCATTATCATCATAGAACCAGTTTCCTTTAGAATCCTTAACATAGTGCATCTTTTGAATCGCTTTTGCATCTAACCCACTAAGGTATCAACACTTGTAACACGGTCGGATCTAAGAAGACAACTAATGAATGAAGGATATGGTAGTTTCTTCCTACTATCATTCTTGTAGGAGATCATGTAGTTTGAGAAGAAAAGAAGCCAGTTGACTTTGATCTTGCTTTTCAACAACCACATAATGATGAGATCGTAGTCGTTAATTCTTCCATAGTTGTGTTGTTTGCTAATAATGATCTTGACAACAACCCGATGTAACATCCTATCAGCACATTTCAATTGAAGAGGGCTAAAGTTTGAAAAGCTCAATTCTCCAAACCCGGTTTTCGACACACTTTTCACAAAGTCTATTTTGTTATAGTTAGTGAAAGTGTCCTTAACTTCTATGTCAACGCCATTACAATCTAGGTCAACAAGAGATTCCCATTTTTCCGGATTGAGTGAAACCCGGACATTTTTGAAAGAGCATTCAAAACTAACACCATCTTGTCTTTGTGCATTGCAATAAAATGCTTTAATTTGGGATTCATCATGCCCTTTCTTTAATTCAACAAATGAACCCAAATTTTGAAATCTAAACAACTCATGAAAATCAAAACCCCTAGATTTTATATCCCATAATAAGTAATAAAATTGAGGTGAAACATCCTTTTTAGACTGAAATTTTTCAATATACCTGTCATAATCTTCATCAAGTAGCAAATCTTGAACCAAAACTCCAACTTGTTGAGTGGAAGGAGGAGGAGCTCTACCTTTTTCCCTTTTTGAATTTGTAGCTCCCCTTGTTGTTTTATCTTTTCTTGGACCCATGGAGAAAAGTTAATAGTAACAATGATAAATGTTGAAATTAAAGGAGATTGATGATTGCTGAGAGAGGTTGAAGAGGTTAGGTTTGAGGTTTTAGTGAGGTTTAGGATTGAGAAGAGAGTAGAGGGTAATGGGTGAGTGGAGGAACCAGAAGCTGTAGTACCAACGTTTTTTACGAATTTGAATCGATTCATCAAATGAAAGAATCGATTCAATGTGAATCGATTCAATTTTGTGACATCAAATGAATGAATCGATTTAAAAGTTTTTTTTTATTTTTACGAATGCACAAATATGATCATATTGATAATAATGTGATAGAAAGTCATCAAAGAACATCCTAAACAAGAGCAAGTAGACAATCGCAATTGAAATACAAGCTAGCATGCAAATTAAGAAAGAAAAAGAATATAGCACGCAAAGGATGAAAGACAACCAACAAACACAAACTTATAAAGTATATTAAACAATTAGAGAGAAATATAAAGATAGGACGTGAGAGGTGGGTGAGAGAGAGAGAGAGAGAGAGAGAACACCGATGTTTATAGTAGTTAACCCTTGTTCGTCCTCGCTAAGGGCTACCTCTACTCTACTTGATGAAGTACTCCTTCACCAAGGTCATCCACTATGTATGAAAAGTTGATTACAATGTTTACAAGAGTTCCTTCAAATTAAAGCCCTAATTCTCCAACTTATATGTAAAACAAACTCCCCCAAACTTCAAGTACCCCTTGAATTTGGTGCTCCTTGAATCTTCGGATCCTTGAATTACACGTGCACTGTAACACCCCGTTTTCCCAACATATGTAAATAACACAAATAATCAGAGTATTCAACGTAAAACGGGATATCACACTACATTTAAAATATAAATAGAGTAAAATTACTATTTATTAAAAACAACCCTGTCAAAATTTCAATAACATCGCAGCGGAAAATAGATTCATAGTTCAACAACTTTGGCACTATGGCCTCAACGTAAACAACTTAATTAAAAATCTTATTTCAAAAGGGTTCAACAACATAGTTCATAGAGCAATACGTAACAAAGGAAAACAAAGCAAAATCCCCATCCCGTTACGTATCAGAGCGACCCTAAGACGACGCGCAAAAGACTCAACTCACATCAGCAGCTAATCCTGGTTATCTGCACGTTACCAACGTAGGGGCAACATTCAAACAGAAGGGGTGAGATTTCACATTCAATAATAATAAGCATAAAATTCATCAACGAAATTTAACAACTTAAACAACAATAATTAACAACAATAATAGTTCACATATACTTATCATCGATAGTGTTTCACATATGCTTCACTTAATAATTCACTTAACATTTAAATCAACAGCAACAACTCAACAACGGCGACGACAATTCAACATTAATGACAATGCAACGACACAACAACAACTTGGTTATGCAGTATGCATGTAGTACCAATCAATGTGTTAGAGCATAAACTCTCAATTCAACGCTGGAGTATAAACTCCTAAATTCAACGCTGGAGCATAAGCTCCTAAAATAAACGCTGGAGCATAGCTCCTAAAATCAACGCTGGAGTATAAACTCCTAAATTCAACACTGGAGCATAAGCTCCTAAAATAAACACTGGAGTATAAACTCCTAAATTCAACGCTAGAGCATAAGCTCCTAAAATAAACACTGGAGCATAAGCTCCTAAAATAAACACAATGTACAACATCAACAACATAATCCCATAAGTATTCATCATCATATAATCATCATGTTAATTCAACATATGCATTCATATAGTAATTCATCAACATATATGGCAAACATACCTTCACGTAATATTTCATCAAGTTATTCATATAATAGACCATCAATGTGTACATTCATGTTTCAATTCATAAATCATGTCATATTCATCATTTATGGCAACATCATATAGCATCATAATAATTCAACATAAGCATGCATATAATAATTCATCAATATATACATCATATAATAATTCATCCATCAATGCTAATTATGACAAACAAAGTTAGACTCATCACAACATAGGTTAAATACTCTTAAACGCTATAATTGAACTCATAGTACACAAACTTTCAAGTTTGGAGACAATCCACAAGTTTTGGGTTGACTTAGAAATAGTTATGTGGGATTTTCATAAAATTTCACTAAGACCTCTTTGGAGTATTTTCATCATACCTCAAAAACCATAAATCATTTTCACGTCAAACCAAAGCCATTGAAAAGCTAACAAAATTATCTACAGCTTTCATGTTTACACCAAAGACCAATTCTGTACCTATCAATACCAGTTTTCATTTCAAATTCGGGAAAAGTTGTGCTGAAATTCATAAAGATTCATTGTGAC
>Ga0315914_1011958_pt1 | contig 10178 bp, 3 predicted proteins | sample MpolenodulesMG_FD_203920 | JGI IMG/M metagenome (GOLD analysis project Ga0315914, IMG submission 203920) | Medicago polymorpha root nodule microbial communities from Los Angeles, California, United States - elongated nodules | ecosystem: Host-associated > Plants > Roots > Nodule | place: USA... | reverse complement strand
CGAGGAAGACCTAGAAAAACTATGGGAGAACCCATTAAAACTGTTGAGTAAATAGGCAATTACCCCCCGAAATTGTAAGTTTCGTCAATTACCCATTGAAATTAACAAAACTTCAATTACCCCATAAAATTGCACAACGTTAATCAATTTAGCCCTCCATTAAATTCTTATGTTCGTCAACACGACGTTTTGCAAATACCCCCAGAAGTTTTGTACTTATGTGCAAAACGCCCCTTGAACTTGAAAATTTATATATTTTTTCTTATACTTGACTCAAAAGATATTAAATGCAAACAATTAATAGTTAGCTTTAATATTTAAGTTATTTAAGGCGCATTCTCTGAATTATCATGATAGAAACTGGTACCAAACATAGAAATATAACAGAAATGACTTACTTTTATTGATGATACAATATGAATATATGATACAATGGGTTTTCTAGTTTTAGAGTAAATAGGCAATTACCCCCCGAAATTGTAAGTTTCGTCAATTACCCCTTGACATTAACAAAACTTCAATTACCCCCTGAAATTGCACAATGTTAATCAATTTACCCCTCCATTAAATTCTTATGTTCGTCAACATGACATTTTGCAAATAGCCCTTGAAGTTTTATACTTATGTGTGAAATCCCCCTTGAACTTGAAAATTTATATATTTTTTCTTATACTTGACTCAAAAGATATTAAAGGCAAACAATTAACAATTAGTTTTAATATGTAAGTTATTTAAGACGCATTCTCTGAATTATCATGATAGAAACTGGTACCAAACATAAAAATATAACAGAGATAACTTACTTTTATTGATGATACAATATGAATATATGATACAATGGGTTTTGTAGTTTTAGAGTAAATAAGCAATTGCCCCCCGAAATTGTAAATTTCGTCAATTACCCATTGACATTAACAGAACTTCAATTACCCCCTGAAATTGCACAACGTTAATCAATTTACCCCTCCATTAAATTCTTATGTTCGTCAACATGACGTTTTGCAAATACCCCCTGAAGTTTTATAATTATGTGCGAAATCCCCCTTGAACTTGAAAATTTATATATTTTTTCTTATACTTGACTCAAAAGATATTAAAGGCAAACAATTAACAATTAGTTTTAATATTTAAGACGCATTCTCTGAATTATCATGATAGAAACTGGTACCAAACATAAAAATATAACAGAAATAACTTACTTTTATTGATGATACAATATGAATATAGAATACAATGAGTTTTCTAGAAAATTGAGAGTCTTGGGTATCTCCCTCCAAGAATTCGAGAGCTTGATCTCTCCCAAACCAACATCCAGTCCCAAATAAAATGTCTATTGATTTTTCATTTGATTTCCTTGTTTATTCAATAACTTCTTAATAGTAGTCATTGCCTAATAACATAATAATTGCATCCTAATTGTAATATTGGATTGTAATATCGTAGAGTTTAAAGAATTAAAGTTAATTGCCAATTGTTTGTTTTTAATATTTTTTGAGTCAAGGATAAGAAAAAAAAATATAAATTTTCAAGTTTAGGGGTAATTTGCACATAAGTGCAAAACTTGGGAGTATTTGCAAAACGTCATGTTGACCAACATAAATTTTGTACAAAAAGATAAATTGATTAACGTTATACAATTTCAAGAGTAATTGAAGTTTTGTTAATGTCAAAGGTAATTGACGAAACTTACAATTTCAGAAGGTAATTGTCTATTTACTCGCAAATTCTGTAGCATTCATTTCCTTATTTTCTGTAAAGATATTACATCCTTGGTGATGTGCCCCCTACTATAAATAAATATGAAACCAACTGCCACGATCGATCAATCAAGGTTGGTTCCGAGGATAAATCATTCATCCATGCATACATACAACTAGTGCAGTACAGTACTTTAATAAGGCGGTGATGAACCAACCTTTTTGGCAACAATTAAAGAAAGAGCCACCCACGAGACAGACATGGCAACCAACCAATGACAACAACTATAACACCTCAATTACATGTTTCAACAAAAGTAAAAGCCATGTTAAAGCAAAAGTAATAATTACATCAACCAGAATCCAACAACACAACAATAATAGTGGAGTAACAACTAATAATGGAATGGAACAGGAATCCACTTCCCCAAAGTAATTGAAAAAAAGGGGAGATGGCAGAATGGAAAAATGAGTAGGAAATTCAAAGACCAAACAAATAAGAGCCTCAAGATACAAAAATACAAACATACGCACAGGATTTTAATTTTTAACAAGTAAAAAAAAAATGGAATGTGACTCTGATAAAACAAAGTCCACCAAGTAAGGTGGAGGGGGCAAATTGAACGAGAAGATAGTGTGATGCACCACCACCTATCTACAATTCTATATCATTGTGGTCATGTTGGATTTGGTCTTGGTCCTCTTTCAAGCTAGATCGACGTAATTCTTCTATGCTCCGTACCACTTCAGACATTGAAGGGCGCTTATCAGGGTACTGTGCTGCACAATCAACAGCAAGTTGCAGCAACTGAACCATTTCTTCTTCAACATTCTGATACCTAAGGAGCTCAAGATCAAAGACCTCAGAAGTCCACTCTTCTCTAACCACAGATTGAACCCATCTGGGGAGGTCTACCCCTTCTTCATTTAGGAGAGCGTGTGTAGGTGCCTTTCCTGTCAGAAGTTCTAAAAGCAATACGCCAAAACTGTACACATCTGCCTTTTGAGATACTTTGCGAGCATCAGTTACTTCTGGTGCACGGTACCCAGCAACACGGTTTGGGGTAGAGGAAGGACCAACAAGCTGTGCAAGCCCAAAATCTGACACTCTTGCATCATATGATTTGGTTAAGAGTATATTAGATGACTTTATGTTTCCATGGGAAACATTAGGTCCTTGTGAATGAAGGTACTCAATGCCTTTGGCTGCTCCTAGTGCAATTCCTGATCTCATTTCCCAATTCAGCGGTGTCCTACCGGCTCCTTTGTTTCCTGTAACAAATATCACAAACATCATTACACCGTTCTTTCTTCATGCTAATCAGCGAATCATGCTTTGGGCCATTTGTTGTGTCCCATAATTCCAATAAGGAATATGGGATTTCCATGTTAATTGATAGAAAGGCAATATTGCAAGTTGAAAAGAAAAAAGAAAACAAACTCAAACCTCTGAATTAGTCATCTAATCTATTACTACTAATATGTAGATAAAATTCTCAATCTAATAGAAGTTGAATGAATAAAATGAGCAAATTAACCATTCTTGCAATCCAATCCATTTATGATAAAATCACAACATCATAAACCCAACCACTAAATGGGGGTGTAAGAAGCAAACTTCATAATCTCAGATTCTAATTCCTAAAACACGCTAACATTCTGATCTGATGACATTCGCATAGTATCAAAAGAAATGCAATGCAATCAATAGCCATGATGCATTGCCAAAAGTTAAAAATAAACAAACAAAAAGATAAATTGTAGCAATGATTGGCAAAGAAGGAAAGACTGACCATGCAAAAGTGCAGAGAGGCTTCCCATTGACATGTAATCATAAACAAGGAGCTTCTCATCCCTGCTGAAATAGTAAGCTCTTAGAGGTACCAAACTCTGATGATCTATCACTCCTACCGCTTCAATCTTCTCTCTGAACTCCTTCTCAGTTATTGTGACATCCTTCAACCTTTTCACCGCCACTACTGGCCCTGACTCCAAAACTGCCTTATAAGCCGTGCCGAATGTCCCTTTACCCAACACCTCCGCCGAAGCCCTCAACAGATCTTCCAGATCAAAAGCCCTTGCTGCATTCCCAAAAAACACCAACTTCTTTGCTCCAGCAGCAGCCACAGTGTTTCCATTGCCATTTACTTCAACCTTGCTGACTGCAACCGCAGCAGCAGCAGATGTAGAGTATCCATTGGCGTTGTTCTCCAAGTCAGAAATAGACTTGTCGTGCGGAAGTTCAGATTCAGGATGCTGCTTTATGGTAGCAACATCGACAGCACTGGTGTTCTTGCTACTCTTATTCCTACACAAGAAAATCAAAAGAAAAGCGAGCAAAAGAAGACCCACAACAGATCCAATGACGATTCCGGCAATAGCTCCACCAGATAACTTGTTGTTGTTTTTGATGTTACCATCGTTGGCAGAGAAAGGAGAAGAGGCGGTTCCGGGGCAGAGTGAAAGGGGTAGACCGCAGAGGGAATTTCCCAGAAAGGAATCTTGAGAGAATGTTTGGAGGTTGACGGGAACAGAGCCGTTTAAGACATTGTTGGAGACATTGAACTGGTCGAGGGTGAAGGCTTTGAATTCGGGGATGGAACCGGAAAGATGGTTGTTTTCAAGGAAGAGGGTTTTGAGTCTGGTGAAGTTGTTGAATGAAGTGGAAATGGGACCAGAGAAGTTGTTGAAGCCCATGTTGAGTCGAACCATGTCAGGTAAGGTGAAGAGGAAGTCAGGAATTTGGCCGGAGAGAAGGTTACGCTGAATGTAAAGGTTCCTGAGGTTGACGCAGGAAGCCAGATCTGAAGGAAGTGAACCGGTGAGAGCATTGAAACGGAGACTGAGTGTGCGAAGGTGGGTGAGATTAGAAAATATGCCGGTGGGTATTTGACCGGAAAGAGCAACGCCGGGAAGGTGAAGTTCGACGACACGGTCGTGGTCGCATTGGACGCCGGCCCAGTTGCAGGGAGACTGATTGGTGGCGTTCCAAAAGAGAGTACGACCGCCGACAGAAGAACGGAGAGTTAGCAATGCAGCTCTTTGGGAATCCAGATCTGCTCCTGCTTCAGCTAATAATAGTAATAATAATAATTTAACGGCTAGAATTAGTAACATTGATTTGTGTCTGTTTTTGTGAGGAAGCATTCCCATTACTTCTCTCACACACAAACACGCTCGGCAAATTTCAGCTTGCTTGCTTTGGATAAATGGATTTGTTTGAGAGAGAGAGAGAGAGAAACCGTAAAAAAACAAAAGAGGTGTAGAAGAAGAAGAAGAAGAAATTAAGAAAGAAGGTTCATAATTTCATATTGGGGTTGGGTAAACAAAAACAAAAAAAAGAATAAAAAGAAATGAAGTATGAGTTGGAAGTCCTCCAGGCTGTGTGCTTATCGAGACACAACCCATCAATCAACAAAACAAAAAGTAGATGTGCACCGGCAGTCAACTATGCTTCCTTCTTTTTTTTTTTTTTTTTTTTTTTTTACTTTTTTCCTTTTTTTTTATTTATTTATTTACCGCTTCTTTTTTAGGTGGCATTTACCATGAGAATGTCTAATCATTTCCCACCATGGAAAAGGTGAATGTGAACCATTGATATATTAATAAAAATATTGAATGGTTGAGATTGTCTACTTACAACCTATTGGTGACTTTTTGTTTTTAAAATTTTACAAAAAATTTGACCCCACATGATAAGGTTTAATGATATTTTATTTTATGGGCTATTGGCACAATAATGGACAATGGGCCTATTTTAAAACGAAAATCACCAAGGCCCAACAAAAACATTCGATTGAAACCCCTACGTACATATTTCTGACTCCGCAAAAAACCAAAACATTAAGTATTATTTGGTTAAATAAATTTGGTAAAATAATTTCGACCTCCTAAACCATGTTCTCAAAACTTAAACCATCGATAAAATATTTTTTTTTATTTTATTAAAAAATATGAATTTTACATATGAGTTTATTTGAAAAGAGGTACCAAAAGCGACGATGAAAAACTTTTAGGGGACTAAAAATCGGAAAAAGAAAAATTAGAGGGACTAAAACGAAAAGTTTGTATATTTATAGTGACCAAAAGTAAGAATTGGTGATAATTGTATATTTAAAAAATAATGAGTGTGTATATGAGTTTGTATATTTCAAAATTCCTCTTAAACAAAAGTAAGAATTATTTTTTAATTAAAAAAATAATGAAAAACAAACAATAATAACCTTTACAAATTAATTCAGATGGAAACAAATTGGGATAATTGAAATTGTACAATGAATTTACAAGCAAAAATATAAAGTTCAGTTTTAATTCAAAAATCCCACAACAAATTCAAAATAATAACAAAATGGAAACAGATCGGATAGATTCATAGTGAGAGTTGATTTTAATGGTGTACAAAGCAAACCAATTTAAAAGGGAGGTCTAATACCAAGTTTAATATAATATTGTATTGTTTTTTGTTTGTTGAAAGGAAGTTACCAAACAAATGTTCTTTCAACCGGTTGTACTTGCCAGGTGTATAGAAAAAGTAGCATTTTCCATGGTGGGAATGATAAAAGTTTTAGTGTTTAACCATGAATCACTAGATACAAGTTATAGCAAATCATCAATAATAAAGAACGAATAAAGAAATTGTGTACCTTTGAATTGATGAAGGATAACTTTCAGAAGGATGAGAGGGATGACTACCCTCATTCCGTTTAGCACCGGATTCAGAATGCTTAACCGTCTGATGGGATGACGTTTAAATAGCCAAACGGCTGAGGGCAGGGACCTCTCATTGAGCTTAGCCAAATGGTCCAACCCAACACGGTCCATTTAGAAAGAATAGTTCAATCACACATATTTATCAATTAATTAGTGTTTAACACAATAGACCATAATTTATAATATAATATTAACATAATAATTGATTATTGTCAATCCATAATTGATTAGTTAAATAATTAATCCAACAATCTCCCACTTGGATGACAATACTCAATTACTATAAGAATATAAAATTTCACTTGTCATAAAGAATTTAAATTTTAGACTTATATGTATGGTTAAAGCACTAATCATTCAACAGAGAAGTAAGCTTTAATGCTGCAGAAATTGAGTCCGATAGGGAAAACAAATCATACAGATCAAATACTCACTTTTCTAACAAATGATGAATTTATAGTGATACATTTGAATTAAAAGGACGTGTCATTAAAGAATGGCCCAGGCATTAAAAATGCTATAACAAACTCTCACTAACCCAAAATATCATAGACTTAATCAAATCATTACGAGTTACAATGCTCATTTATATAAGTCTGTGGTTATCCCTATAAGTAATTACTATTCTTATACCTATGTGGATATATGACTTTTATGGAATTGAAAACTCATTGGCAGAACCACTAACCACAGACCTATATAAATGAGTAACCACAGACTTATATACATTTAGTCAAAATCAATAAATGTTCTTTGACATTCAATTAATCCACGTTTTAGCAAAACATGTGACTATGAAAATCCATAAGAAAATAGGAAATTCAAGAATCTCTGAAATGGATCAACATAGACACTTAGTTTAAAGAAAATAAAATATGGATTAATGTGGCCACTAGAATGTCTATAATGAACGAACATTTATGATTATCCCAGTTTGTAAGTACTTAAAGAACACAATATCATACTCGATGGGAGTATTGATATTATACATTGTACTTATTATTTACTACCTCATAAAATGTGGAATGCTGGTAAAAGAGAAGCACAACATATATTTGCATGCTAAGAGGTTACTGTGCATATTCCAACAAAATTGACTTAAACATCCAATTATGATGCTTATTGAGATAAAAAAGAATTTTAATATATATCTCAACATATTAGAACGAGACTATGTTTAAAGTCTCTTAAGTTATGCCATATTTTATAGTGTGCACAAGAGTATATGGCAATGACGAGAATTTTAAATTGTATGTATATAATATTGTGTACACATTTGTCTTGATCTCACATATATATAAACAAAAGTGAGATTATTTCCCATCTGAGCTCAAAGTATATAGTGTTGTGTACACACTCCCACTGATCCCACGTATATATAAATAAGAGTAAGTGGGATTATCATCAGTGGTCACTGAAATATAGAACTATTTTAATAATTTAATATTCAACAGTGGGATACTTGATTACTAGTGTAAGATTATCAACATAAGTGGTTATATAATTTCAACTAACAGAGTTTCATGAACTCAACCACATATTTTGCACATTAGTATAGCAGAATTATTAACTCAAGTGGTAACTTAATGATAGTATGAAACCCCATGAATATATAATTTATCAATGGTAGATATTATCAAGAATTGGGTTTCGTAGTTAACCACATATATTATGCATTTAAAATTAAGGAGAACATAAATTTTCTTTGAAGAATCTTATAACATAAGATCTCCTTTTCACAATTAAAATTCCAAAGAATTTTATAAATATAGTAATCTTTATATAACAGAGTATGATGATTATATAAAAGTTTTATCATCGTATGAGTGAGATAAGTCTCTTATTATTATAAAATAGGATGTAAGACTCTATTCACAATTTTAGTAACTCGCTCAAAACTCAAATGATACAGTTATAATTACACACATTTGAGAAAAGATTAGGTTACATGCAGCGGAAATACATGAGACTAATATTTTATTATTATTGAGGATATAAGAGAAAATAGTCATAAACTTCCGTAAGTATTTAAGAATAGCAATAATATAAAATATGTCAAAATATAGTAAAATTAAATATCTCAAATATACCATTTATAATTGTTTAAAATAATGGTATAAATAAATTTTTCTCAATGGAGTAGTTAAGAATTTTGGGATTTTGACATATTGCTTTTACAAAATGAGTTTACAATGATATAAAATAATATGGAAGTGTATAATAATTTATGAGAAAATAATATAATTAATATCCTCAATATAAGTCTCTACAATAATTTTATATCTAAAGTTATGAAACAAATAAATATATTTGTTTATAAGATATAGTTAATTGACATGTAGAATTTTCCTCGCTTGTTGAAGAATTATATGTTCTCCACTTGGTGAGAATAGTAATTAAACTAATAAGGTATTTTTTCTTACCCACAAAAGGATGATTATGTTAAGTAATGTCATACCGATAGGGTATGTCCATCACGTTACACAATACATAGCAATGATTCACCCACTTGATAGAGAATAGATAATGATAGTTGAATTAAAAAGTTTGAAAGATATTTTAAATGAAATATTCAACTATTTCTCTACCACAAAATGATTATGTTAAGTAACGTCACCCCGATAGGGTATGTCCGTCACTCACATAACAAAGGGATAGTAGAAATTTAATTTAAAATTAGAATAATATTGGATTGCGAAATCTATATAGTTTTCTACATGACTTTTAACAAAGTAACTTACTTATTGTAATCTCATTCAAGGATCTTAAGGATAACAAGTAAGAATTATAACATCACAATGTACAATTCTTATGTCTCAAATTAAATATTGACAGGGTACTCTAATTATGTTTAACATAAGTATAAAAAATTAAGGTACATTGAAAAATAACAATTATATTAATAACAACACATCGATAGGGTATGACTATTACCAATATATGTTGAGACAAAATCCTTATTTGATGTTTTAAAGATTACAAACATATTATATTTATTTAATCTTGTTATCTACTAATTCTTTTTGTGAGAATTTGTTTCATGAGAATGTACTGAGAACGTTCTGGCACATACGAAGAAATTGGAACAGTACATCGAAAGTGAACAAGTCTGCACAACAAGAAAGCATGACAGATTATGATATTGCAAGACGTCTCTCGGGCCATTGAAAAAAGGTTAAACCCATTTGGATGCAAAAAGCCCATTAAGAATAAAAGCACATGGCTTATCAAAGCATGACATCATTAAAGCAAAGGACAATGACATAATTAGATTGGGCAACAAGTAAACAGCTCATTACAGCTGTTCTCTCCCTCGCAAGCAAGCTACAGTGCAAGCAAAGCTAGGCAAATCAGACAGAACATTCTGAGAACGTTCTGGCTATTTTTAAGAAGAAAAGAGAAATCAAATGAGACTTTGGACAGCTGTAAAAAACGTGTCCAACAACTCTATTTTCTCCCTTGATCACTAAGTCACTCCTCACCTATAAATACAAGGGTCTTTGAAGGTTAAATGCAAGAGTTTTGAAAGCTAACATTCTCTCAAATGAAAAAACATCACTACAAACAAAGCTCTTCGCAAATAAAGCAAATTTCAAGCTCTCTCACTATATCTCTTGGATCTTCTCTTTAGAATTTGCTATTGTAAAAACTCAAACAAAGAATTGAGTGTTTCATTCGATCCAAACAAATCTCTCCATACAAAGAGTGTGTATTTCTCAAAGTCTATTGGGCTTAATAGTTTTGAGATAGAAAATTCCAACCTTTCTTTTG
>Ga0315914_1011956_pt1 | contig 10179 bp, 6 predicted proteins | sample MpolenodulesMG_FD_203920 | JGI IMG/M metagenome (GOLD analysis project Ga0315914, IMG submission 203920) | Medicago polymorpha root nodule microbial communities from Los Angeles, California, United States - elongated nodules | ecosystem: Host-associated > Plants > Roots > Nodule | place: USA... | reverse complement strand
GAAGACGACTGTTACGGAATCTACTCGCCAATCAATTTAGCAGACGACTAAAGACGACTCTGCACAAATCATCACTACAAAAATCAATAATTTTTAACTTTGTACTGTAGCTACAGTAGCAACTTTTAGGCATCTATACCTTTTTTGAAGAAAAGACATCTACAATTTTACTTTTAATTAAAATCAAAATTTTATAAAAATAATCATACGCATTATGCAACGCCAAAAAAAATTATACGCATTAGCGTAACAAAAAAAACAGACACACATAAAGTATTACTCTAAACGCTAATATGTGTGTGTATATTTGCAAGGTTGAAGAAAGAAAGTAAAAATATTTGGTATCATTAAATGATAGCGTGAATCAAAATATTTGTGAGGTTGTGATGATTAAACAATATTTAAATTAAATATATAAGTGATAAGAAGATAATAAAATTCCTTTGAAAAAAGGTAATAAAATTAAATGGAACCTCCTTAAAAAAAAAAATTAAGTGGAACAGTTAAAAAAATTAAATGGAATAAAAAAATGGGTTGAAATAAAATATTAGAAAATAAAAGATAAGGTTTCCAACGTGAATTGAAGAGAGATGCTTGTGAAACAAATTGTCGAGAAGTAGTTTTTTGAAGTAGCATTCAACAACTTTTTGCCAAAGCTCATTCCATTCAATTTTATGCATAAAAAAAGTACATTTTTTAGTAAGTACTTAATTGATATTGTATTTGACCTAACTTCTCCTTAAAAATGTATTGAAGTTGAAAAAAAACCGGGTCAAACGGTATCTCAATCTCCCACAACGGCAGTGTAGAAGCAACTGAATTTGGGAGAAAGAATTGGAAAATAGTTTAAAAAAATCGATGAGGTAGCACTCAACCAAGAAACACAAAAAAAAATTATATGCATTAGCGTAACAAAACACAAACAGACAGACATAAAATATTACTCTAAACGTTAATGTGTGTAAGTATATATTCGCGAGGTTGAAGAAAGGAAATAAAAATATTTGGTATCATTAAATGACAGTGTGAATAAAAATATTTGTGAGGTTGTGATGATTAAACAATATTGAAATTAAATACATAAGTGATAAAAAGATAATAAAATTCCTTTGAAAAAAAGATAATAAAATTAAATGGAACCTCCTTAAAAAATTAAATGGAACGGTTCAAAAAAATAAAATAAAATAAAGTTAAATGGAAGAAAAAAACATATTGAAATATAATATTAAAAAATAAAAGAAAAGGTTCCCAGCGTGAGTTGAAAAGAGGTGTTTGTGAAATAAATTGTCGAGAAGTAGTTTTTTAAAGTAGCATTCAACAACTTTTGGTCAAACCTCATTCCATTCAATTTTATGCAATAAAAAAAGTTCCCTTTTTAGTAAGTACTTACTTGATATTGTGTTTGACCTAACTTTTCCTTAAAAATGTAGAGAAGTAGAAAAAAAAAACCGGGTAAAACGGTATCTTAATCTCCCACAACGGCAGTGTAGAAGCAACTGAATTTGGGAGAAAAAATTGAAAAATAGTTAAAAATAAAAAAATTGGAAAATAGTTAAAAGTTTTTAAAAATATAAAAATTGGAAAATAGTTAAAAAAAATCAATGAGGTAGCACTCAACCAAGCAACACTAAAAAAAATTATATGCATCAGCGTAACAAAAACACAGACATACAGACATAAAATATTACTCTAAATGTTAATGTGTGTGTGTATATATATTCGCGAGGTTGAAGAAAGGAAATAAAAAAATTTGGTATAATTTCCATCAATTTGAAAGTAAAAAAATTTGGTATAATTAAATAACAACGTGAATAAAAATATTTGTGAGGTTGTGATGGCTAAACAATATTGAAATTAAAATAATTGATATTGTGTTTGACCTAACTTCTCCTTAAAAATGTAGAGAAGTTGAAAAAAATTCGGGTCAAATGATACCTTAATCTCCCACAACGGCAATGTAGAAACAACTGAATTTGGGTGAAAAAATTGAAAAATAGTTAAAAATATAAAAATTGGAAAATAGTTAAAAGTTATTAAAAATTAGACAATAATTAAAAAAAATTGGTGAGGGGCAAAATGGAAAATATGCCATAAAAAAGGTGAGGTGGCACCAACCACATCCCACCAATTAGAAAATTACAAAAATGCCCCTCCTAAGGGCATATTGAGAAATTCATTAGGCATCTATTTTTATAGTTTGTTAGTAGATTAATTGGTAATAGGAAAGATGTTGTCAAAAGATAATACAATTTGAGTATAATGCTTTGGAAGTATTGTATTCAATAACTATTATAGGTTAAAATTGGGAAAAAAATTAACCTTAAAAAGTGTAATTATAACAAATATTTTGAGGCATATTAGCTTGTTAACATTTTACAAATGTTTTGTGCGTTAAAACAAACACTGTTTCTGCTTCTATTTCGTGACCCATTTTATGGGTTCTTGATGTTTTGCGATGTTGTTGTTGTTCTTTGTTGTGGTGTTGTCGATTGTGTTTGTTTCAGTTATTTTGCTCCTGTTCGTGTTTCGTATAGATCCGTCACGGTTCTGAGCTGGTGTTGTCGTGGTTTTGTTTTTCCCTCATCCTTGATTACAAACATTTTTTAAAGATCAAGAACAGGATGAAATGCGTTTTTTTTTTTGACAAAGGGGTTTGTTTTTGTTGTTTTACTCGATATTGATCAGAATGAGATGGAAGAATATTGATGATAAAGATGAAAAGTTTGATCATGAATGTGAGGATGAATATGAAAGAGAAAGTGATGAAGAAGAATGGTGTTTGAAGTTCTGAGAAATTTGTTGTTGCTGCACTTTCATGAAGATCTTATATAGTTTTAAAAAAAAAAATTAATTAATATAACCCAATTTAATAAAAAAAAATGAAAAAACAAAATTAATTATACAATCACAGTGCCACGTAATCACAAAATGTTGAGTCAACATGCCACGTTAGTGCCAAATCAGCGCCACATATAAGAGATTCTGTTGAGTCAGATAGTCAGGAGGTTTTTTGAATAATCTTTATTTTATGAATCAAAAAATTTACAAGGAGTAAAACACTGTTAACCCTTAATAAAATGTCTTTTTTATTATATAAAAAAAAAACATTTGGCTATCCCATGAAGATAGCTTAATTGACACGACAATACATTGTTATATCCCTCGTTAGCTTATCTCAGTTGGTAGTGACAATGCATAATATAATCTCAGATATTTAAAATGTGTGAACTCCAGTCATCAGGCTACTCGACAAAAATACATTATTATACATAGGGATGTTCTTGATAGTGAGGTGAAACAAGAAGAAAGTTGTACTTTCTTTTCTTTTTCTTTTTTTTATGGTATAAAAGCAGACAGAAGTTCAAGAGATCGGATTTGTATCGGAATTCTGCTCTTCCCCCAAAACAAAACACTCGCGTTCAGCTGAACTTCCCAAAATACCCCTGCGTGAGTTAACTTACGCAAGTGTAAAAAAACGTGACTTAGGTTTTTCACATGTGTGACTTAAGCCACGCTGCATGAGTTAACTCACGCTGAAATTAACACTTGTATGAGTTAACTCACTCAAATTTTGTTTTTGCAATTTTCAATTATGCATGCATTTAGACCTTTGGCACACTTTAGATATACTAAAAAGTTTAGAATATTCCTGGCCCATTTCTTTTGCTCTTTTTCTGTTGGTGATGTAAATGGTTTTGTCTGATGGTAATTATTGAAGGACATAATTTGATGATAAGGATTTTTACCGCATCCAAAGCACAAATCCTGCATGCTTGTAATTCGTCACCTCTCCTGCATGCTATTCAAGGTCTATTTTATTGTATAAATTTCTTTGTAAATTTTGGTGAGGCCTAATTTGATCTATATGATTGTTGTTTTGTCTATATTCATGTCTAAATATATGTTTGAACTGTCATGATCTCTGTCCCAATAGTGAAAAGGAAAGATGAATATTTATCATGCACTTGGCCTTCTAGACATTAAGGTCCCACCCATTAAACATTCAAGCATGCAGAGAATTGAAAATTGCAAAAACAAAACCTTTAACTCACGCAAATGTTAATTTCAACGTGAGTTAACCCACGTAGCGTAACTTAAGTCACACATGTGTAAAAATTAAGTCACGTTTTTTACATTTGCATTAGTTAACTAGCGCATAGGTATTTTAGTCAGTTTAACTGGGTGCGAACGAAACGCGTAAGGGGAAGAGCAGAAATCTTTGTTTCGTGCGAGAGAAAGAGAGAAAATAAGGAGAGAGAAGATGAGAGATAATATAATCTTAATGAACAAGTAATAATTTGACTAAAATAATATATTAAATTGAATTTTTGTCCAATCAGAAGAAATGACAAACCTTTGTTAATCAGAGGGTTATTCACTCAAAATTAACTTGAATCAAAGTGTTACTATAGTTCATTTGATTAGTGTAATCCTCAAAGTAGGATGATCCTACACCTAATCAACAAATAACTTGATTAAAATAAATTTTTAAATTTAGTTTTAATCCAATTAGAAGAAGAGTGAAACTTTTGTTGACCAAAACCGTAATTAAAAAGGAAAGTAAAAAAAACTTATTATATGTTATGAAATAATGACTTAGTGAATGTCCATCCTTAAGTCTTCCACCTCCCTATAACTCCCATCAGTAAGTGAATAGTTAGTGGACCTTAATTTCATTGATCATTCACTTACTCATCTTGTGTACTATAAATAGGGCTTATATTGTATTGTAAAGATACACTTGTGAAGAAAAACAAAAAGTGTTTTCATCTTCTTCCTCCTCTTTTTCTTATTTGATCTTGTGCTTTTAATTTATTTCTTAACACGTTATCAGCACAAAGCTCTATCAATCTGAGGTAACACTAATTCTTGTTTTTCATAATATAGTCATTACTGTATCGTATGCTTGTATGTCTTTTGTATACTTCAGTTTTGTCACCATTTTTTATATATAATCAAACAGTAGTAGTAATTGGTCAATCGGATAATACACATTATTGCTAGAGTTTTATGCATCCTATTTCTTTGTCTCTGTTATAAAATAACCACCAAAAATGTAATGCTAATAATTTGATGCACATAATTTTATAGTTCACTTAAGATTAAATTCATATAATTATTAGCGCTATAAACTTCTGATTATTTAAATACTTACATCTTTATAATCTCTACTTTCACATATTTATCCATGATTATAACTATTTTTAAATAACTATCAAGTTACAAAATATAGTAGTAGATAAATTTTAGATAAAAGATTTTTGGACCTTATATATTCCATATGTTCAGATTAGCTGTTAACAGACTGCTTAAATCTGCAATTTGTGCATCTTATTTGGTTGTGCTGCACTTACAAGTTACAATGTATGCAATAATTCAATTTTCTTTTCTGCGTATGTCAAGTTTATACATGAAAACGTTTTTTGCCTGCTGGAATTTGTCAATTGATTGCCAACCCCTAATAGTTGATTCATCATCTCAGCTACTAGATTTATTTTCTGTCTTATAACATTGATAAATGATTAATTTCCCCCACATAAAGATGTAGTTCCAAACACAGTTATGAGAATTCATGTTTGTGCTGAATCACTGCATCGTGAAGTCCTAGAAAAGGATTTTTTTTTTTTGTTTATGTTGAATGCACTAGGTGGTGTTGGCTACAAAGACCAGACAATAACTCAATGTACGGAATAACAGAACTTAATGACCTCTCATGAACAGAACAACATGCTTTTGTTCATTATTTATTAGCTAGGTTTAAACTTGCATTTGTTAGATTGTGTCCTAAACTCTTCTAGTTATAACTCTTTGGTTGTTTGCACATTACTGCACAGGAACAAAGTGTCGGAATAAGTGTGTTTTCAACCTCCATTGCTAGTCATGATAAATACTATGTTTATATAATTTTGTTTTTATACTTATCTTTGTTTGTTCATTTTTTAGATAGAATGAGTATTAACACTAACTTTAATAATGGAGATATGTGTCTCGCTGATAGTACAACAACTCATACAATTCTCAAGGATAAAAAATATTTCTCTTCTTTAATAAAGCGAGAAACCGATGTTAGTACTATATCTGGAAGTTCAAAAATAATTGAAGGTTCCGGAAGAGCTAATGTAATATTATGTGGAGGAACAAATTTAAAAATTGAGAATGCATTATATTCTCCCAAGTCTCATAGGAATTTACTAAGTTTCAAGGATATTCGTCTAAACGGATATCATATTGAAACAAGAAATGAAAGAGATGTTAAATATCTTTATATAACGAGACATAATTTGGATAAAATAAGTGTAGTGGAAACGTTACATGTCTTTTCCTCTGGTTTGTACTACACTTATATAAGTGCAATTGAAGCACATGTCATTGTAAACAAGAAGTTTACAAATCATAATAAATTTGATGTTTGGCATGACCTGTTGGGTCATCCCGGGTCTATAATGATGCGAAAAATAATTGAAAATTCTGGTGGTCATCAGTTGAAGAGCCAGGAAATTCTTCAATCTGATAAGTTCTCATATACCTCTTGTTCACAAGGGAAGTTGATAATTAGGCCATCACCAACAAAAATTGGAAGTGAATCTCTAAATTTTTTAGAGCGAATATATGGTGATATTTGTGGGCCAATACACCCACCATGTGGACCATTTAGATACTTTATGGTTTTAATTGATGCATCAACTAGATGGTCACATGTTTGTTTGTTGTCAACTCGCAATCAGGCATTTGCGAGGTTGTTAGCTCAACTGATTCGAATAAGAGCTCATTTTCCTGATTATCCTATCAAGAAAATACGACTTGATAATACCGCTTAGTTCTCATCTCAATCATTTAATGAATATTGTATGTCCATTGGGATTGACATTGAACATCTTGTAGCACATGTTCATACACAAAATGGACTTGCAGAATCATTTATCAAGCGTATACAGTTAATTGCAAGACCACTTCTCATGAGATGCAAACCGCCCATTTCCACTTGGGGACATGCAATTTTGCATGCTGCATCATTGATTCGCATCAGGCCAACAAGTTATCATAACTCTTCCCCTTTAGAATTGGTTTTTGGTCGAGAACCTAATATTTCCCATCTAAGAATTTTTGGATGTGCGGTGTATGTTCCAATTCCTCCACCACAACACACTAAGATGAGTCCTCAAAGAAGGATGGGAATATATGTTGGATATGAATCTCCATCTATTATAAATTATCTTGAACCAACAACGGGAGATTTATTTACAGCCCGATTTGCTGATTGTCATTATGATGAGTCAAATTACCAACATTAGGGGGAGAGAGTAAGCAGCTGGAAAAGGAGATCATTTAGAAAGAATTATCATTGTCTCATCTTGATCCTCGAACTAAACAATGTGAACTTGAAGTTCAAAAGATAATTCATTTGCAAAGTTTAGCAAATCGATTACCAAATGCATTCTCTGATCCAAAAAGTGTGACAAAATCATATATGCCAGCTGCTAATGCTCCAATAAAAATGGATGTCACAATTGGGCAATCTCATATTGCAAATGAGTCTCAACCACGCCTGAAGCGTGGTAGGCCAGTCGGTTCCAAAGATAAAAATCCTCGAACGAGAAAAGGAGCTAAAAAGAAAGATGGCCCAAGTGAGGATGTAGAAACTTTGAAAGAGTCTCCAGACATAATTGAAATTTCAGTTCCAGAAGAGGTTGATCAAGTACCTGAAATTCATGAAAATAAAGATATTTCAATAAATTATGTCAGTAATGCAATACAATACAATGGAACCGACAAAAAGTCAACGTTGGCGATGCTTTTGCATATCATATAGCGCTAAATGTGATAAATGATAGCGAGGATCATGAACCAAGGTCTATCAAAGATTGACAAAGTGAGAATTGGCCAAAATGGAAAGATGCAATTCAAGCTGAATTAAACTTGCTTAACAAGCGAAAAGTTTTTGGACCTGTAGTCCGAACACCTGAAGGTGTGAAACTCGTTGGATATAGATGGGTTTTTGTGAGAAAACGAAATGAGAATGGTGAAATTGTGAGATACAAAGCTCGACATGTTGCCCAAGGATTTCACAAAGACTTGGAATTGATTTTGATGAGACATATTCACCTGTAGTGGATGCATATACTTTTAGGTACTTAATTAGCCTTGTAGCACATGAAGGGCTCAAATTGCACATGATGGATGTCGTTACAGCTTATTTATATGGATCACTTGATAGTGACATTTACATGAATCTCCCAGAAGGATTTAATTTGCCTGAGACACATTGTCTTAGATCTCGGGAAGACTATCCCATCAAATTGAATAAGTCTTTATATGGGCTAAAACAATCAGGGCGCATGTGGTATAATCGCCTCAGTGAATATTTGATTAAAGAGGGATATACAAATGACTCCATTTGTCCATGTATTTTTATAAAAAGTATGAAAAGGAATTTGCTATAATTGTTGTGTATGTTGATGATATAAATATTATTGGAACTCCTGAAGAGCTTCCAAAAGCTATAGATTGCTTAAAGAAAGAGTTTGAGGTGAAGGACTTGGGAAGGACAAAGTTTTGTTTGGGATTACAAATTGAGCATTTGAATAATGGAATATTTGTGCATCAAGAAGCTTATGTTGCAAAAGTATTAAAGCATTTCTATATGGATAAATCCCATCCATTGTCTACTCCAATGGTTGTTCGATCACTGGATGTGGAGAAAGATCCTTTCAGACCTCGAGAAGAGGAAATACTTGGTCCTGAAGTACCATATCTCAGTGCAATTGGAGCACTAATGTATCTTGCTAATTATACACGTCCTGATCTTTCATTTTCTATCAATCTATTAGCAAGGTATAGTTCTTCACCTACACGGAGACATTGGAACGGAGTCAAGCATATATTTCGTTACCTTAGAGGTACAATGGATATGAGTTTGTTTTATTCAAAAGTACCAAAATTTAAATTAACAGGTTATGCAGATGCAGGTTATTTGTCAGATTCTCATAATGGAAGATCACAAACATGTTACTTGTTTACCTATGGAGGTACAACCATTTCATGGAGATCCGTGAAACAAACCATAATAGCAACATCATCAAATCATGCTGAACTCTTAGCACTACATGAAACGATTCGAGAATGTGTTTGGTTAAGGTCTCTAATTTAACACATACAAGAGAGTTGTGGTTTAACTATCGGGAGAACATATGCAACAATTATTTATGAAGATAATACTGCATGCATTGCTCAGTTGAAAGAAGGTTACATTTAAAGGAGATCGAACAAAACATATTTCTCCTAAATTCTTTTTCACGCATGATCTTCAGAAGAACGGTGATATAAGCATTCAACAAATTCGGTCTTGTGATAATCTTGCAAATCTTTTCACAAAGTCACTCCCAAGCAGAATTTTTGAACAACTGATACAAAAAATTGGTCTTCATCGACTCAAAGATGGTTGTGTTGGAACAAAGGGTGTTTCACAAAATCACCTCTTGAGTTTTGATGATAACAAGGTATTAAAAATTATCTATTGGGTATGCTAAACATTTGTTCAAGTGTACAGGATCATAATCAAAGTACTATTCATAAAGATTCTGATTGAACAAGTCAAAGAGCAAAGGAATTTTATTGAAGTTTAGAGCGTCTGAAGAAATGCATCTGAAGATATGCGTCTGAAGAAATGAGTCTGAAGAAAGAGCTCCTGAAGACACGTCATCAGAAGCAAGGTCATCAGAAGCTACTTCACCAGAGTTGACAAAGTACAGTGTACGAAGTGTACGACCACTAACTCTGCACACGCCTCTGCAACCACCATCTCTGCAACTTGTCTCTACATCAAGACAAGAATAACAGTAATATTGCTGCAGACATTGTTCCGTTTTAAATGGAATGGATTTGAAATTATTTCTTCATAGGACAATTATCAAATTAGGCAAAAGATCAATGGTGAAGAATCAAAGCCTCAAAGCAAGGCAAATTGATGTAACGGCTAGTTCTCAACGTCTCTCAAATCCTCTATATATAGGGATAAAGACTTGAAGAAAATAGAGACAATAATATACAACAAAAAAAAGGCCAACACTCTCTGTGCAAAACGTCGCAAACACATCAACAACTTAGAGAATTCTTACAATAGTTAATATCTTAGAATTCTCAAGTGTCTAGAAAAACAGAGTCTGTTCTGTTTCGTATTGT
>Ga0315914_1011955_pt1 | contig 10183 bp, 6 predicted proteins | sample MpolenodulesMG_FD_203920 | JGI IMG/M metagenome (GOLD analysis project Ga0315914, IMG submission 203920) | Medicago polymorpha root nodule microbial communities from Los Angeles, California, United States - elongated nodules | ecosystem: Host-associated > Plants > Roots > Nodule | place: USA... | reverse complement strand
AATGTAATATCAAATTACAACTGCTCAATGCTACAACTAGCACGAGACTTCAAATTACTCAAGCACAACTGCAAGAAATTTCCTATGCTCCTGAACACAGTCAAGAGACTTCCAATGCTCAAGCACAACTGCAAGAGACTTCTATTGCTCAAGCATACAGGAAAGAGACTTCTATTGCTCAAGCACACACGCAAGAGACTTCTATTGCTCAAGCACACAAGCAAGAGACTTCTATTCAAACAGTATTACAGATAAGTTTGTTTGAAGTTGAACACTTGATATACAATCAGTGATGTTAACAATATAGATCAGATACAAACTCTTATGACTCTAGAATTTCTAAGATATGAACTTGAATAAGAAATTCTAAGTGACTTTAGATGCAGAACAATTTCAACATAGGTTAGCACTTATGAATTGTTGTATGAGTCTTGTATATGTGTGTGTCTGCATATCCAACTAACAGGTCTTCACTCCTTTACATAGAGGTGTGAAAGATACGTTGGAAAATTGCCAGCACATTAAAGAGTCGTTTGAAGCTTGATTAAAATCACCATTGATCTTTTGCCTGATATGGTTAATTACCTATGAGGATCAATTTCAAATGCATTCCTAATCTGAAGGAACATTACTGCAGGCATAGCTGTTATTCTTGTCTTGTTGTAGAGACACGAACAGAGTAGTGGAGAAAATGGTTGTTCAGTTCGTACAATTGTCCTTTGTCAACGCTCTTGTGAGAACAAGCATCCAATGCTTTCAAATTCTTTCACAACGACCGTTGCTACACTCTTTTAGTCTTCTGCAATGCTGGACGAGATTAAATCCAATGAACAACCTTTGGAGTTTTAAGTCTCTCATCTCCTGATGAACTTCAGCTTCTGGTGATCTTGCTTCTGATGATGTCATCACTTCAGGAGCACTTATCTTCAGGAGCACTTTTCTTCAGATGCTTCAAGCTTTAATGTTGTTGATTCCTTTGCTCTCATTTGTTCTTTCAGAACCTTATAATATATCAAATTTTTGTCTATAGTCCTGTACACTTTGAACAAATATTAGCTCATCTCATTGACAATTTTTAATACCTTGTTATCATCAAAACTCTAAAGGGTAATGTTAAACACATTTTGTTCCAACAAATTATTTTTTTTATTTTTTAATTAAAAAATATTTAAAAATAACAAAATTTAAAAAAATTACACATGTGGCGTCCATGTCAGCGTTGAATTGGTCAAAATTGATCTGGGGCCAAAACTGCAAAAGGGGTCGTACTTAGAGGGATGAATTGTATTTTATTTTGTTAGGGGGCCAAAATCGCAACTTCCTAGTACTTAGGGGGTCAAACCTGCTATTAAGCCTAGTATGTACTCGCTAGTTAGTTCATGTACCTCATGTACTTTTGTGTATTAACATGTATTTGAGGCATATGTATGCTATCAGTTTTTTTTGGACTTCAATTTTGTATTGTAATTGAATGTATCCATTACGAAATTTTAACACTCTAGTATGAGATTCTAGACAACTTATTAAGGGTGTTACAATTACATTTTGTTTTAATATTTGAACTTACTCTTATCTATTTGTTATATGTGTTATTTATATTGAACGTTGGGTATAATTTTGAAAGGAGAAAAAATCAGCCCAAAAGAGTCTATTTTCTATATATATCTTATAGATTTTCAAAACTATAATGGAGCAAATGTAGAGAATCTATACTATATATAAAGAAAATAGTCCATTTTGGTTCTTTTAAGCTTATTTTTTCTCTTTTCAAAATTGCCCTCTATTTTCAATTCAATAAAACATATAACAAATAGATAATAGTAAATTCAAACAACCATGATATTTTTTCTTACTTTAAAATGGAAAATAACTCACTACAAGAGAAACAATATTATCAATATTATATAGGAAGGGATAGAGATTTTGGGTTGAATTTTTTATAATTTCAATTGTACTTTTAAACGGTTCTCCTGAATTTTGCTCAGTTGGTAGGGACAATACATAATATATATAAGGTTTGGGATTTAAACTCTGGGCACCACCAATTTTTTGGGTTTGTTACAATTTGAAAGTCACAATTATAATTATAAATATTTGTACTTATAATTATAATGAAAATCAAAGTTTCATATAAAATTCTACCAGTCATAATATACACGCGTTAGCTCAATAAAAAGAGCGAAAAAATGTGATTCTAACCCAACTAAATCATTATTTGAAATCAAGATAGAACACCATAAGTATAATTTAACCTTCATTTTATTAAGATGCTTAGAAATTAGCAAGCTTTCTGGTCAGAATTTATTATGTCAATTTGCTAATCCTTTTTGTGAAGCCCTCCTAACCCTTTAAATAGGTACCATCGTTGCTACATCAGTAAGTTCTATAATAGGAATGTATGACATGATTTCGATAATAGGAATGAGGATTAAAAGACTGTGGAGTAAGTTCTAAATTTCATTTCAAAAATTACAACTATATTTGTATTGTTTGTTTATTTTATACACCATATACCAATTCAATCATCATTGTATGTTGTATTTGAGGTGTCTAAATGCACACGTTGATTGGAAGTTGTTTCTAGTAAGGATAGTCATCGTTGATTTTTCAATTTGAACAACCACGTTTCACCAACAACTCTATAAACAGAGTTTTCATTCAAAGTTGAATAAGACTTTGGTTTTTAGATCACAGGGTTCTTGTCAAGACTTAAGTATGGAGACCTTAAAGTATTTCCAACTATATATGACTTTTGTTAAGGAGAAGGTATTTCCCATCACAAACTCTTTTTGTAAAGATAAGTTAGATCCAATTTTAATATGGTAATCTACCGTTAGGATCATAGTAACATATTTAATGTAGACTGTAGTGAGTCGCGAACCATTTGCATAAATTCCCGTCAGAATTCATCAAATGTGGGGTACGAAAAGTACAATCACACAAAACTACGAATTTAGATAAAAAAAACAAAAATTAAACGTATTTGCATTGGTTTTGTTAAGTGTGACAGCCTACTGGCCCCTACCACCATGCCAATAAAATCAAAAGCCTATTGGCCCCACCAATTGACAATGCAATACGTTGCTATTGATTTCTGAAGATGAATGATTCTTTTACGGTTACAAGACCAAATCAATAGTGTTTGAACACACACATAAAAAGATACTCCTTAAAATATTCAATCATTTTTTTATTAATTTCTTCTTTATTATTAAAAAAATGTCTCTATAGTGTTTAGACACACACACATAAAAAGATACTACTTAAAATATTCAATCATTTTTTTATCAATTTCTTCTTTATTATTAAAATATATCTCTTTATATGTCTGTGACCAAACACATTTTATTTGGTCACGTGACCATATTAGAATTTCTATCTCAGGATTAGCAAGTAGTAAGGTTCAATATATAACATCCTCCTTCCTTCAAAGTTACATGAATGTCCGATGTGGGACATAAAAATAGCTTAAGTTTATATATTTGATATACCACATTGTGTTTCACTGTCACTGTTCACGTCCATTTTAATTTAATTAAAACCACCACGAACTTACAATGTACCGACTATGTATACCCCCTTACGTACCAAATTCTTTAAATGTTACAAACCGTGTACCCGAACTCGGACCACGTACCGAAACGAATTGCGAACTGTGTGACTATGGTTGGGATTCCACATTGCCACGCTTCCAACCAGTTGGACCCACGCGTGCGAGGTGTGTTGGAAATTCCGTCTTTATTCTGATCTGCCCCTACCTTATGAGTCGGGATCAATCAAAGTTGATGTATTTGGTTTTAAATCCATCAATTTTTGTTTATGTCCCGTTATGGAGGGAATAGTAAGCATACCCACACAACCACAATGGAGAACCAAAGGTGTAATTGTCATTTATCCATGCTACACTTGAAAAAGCCTAATGGGAACACATCATGCTTTAAGTTGAGTTGACTAGATTGACACACACATGGGAAGACTATGCCATGTCATTTGAATTTTGAATTTGATAAAATGAAATTGATGAGGACAAATAAACAAACACAATGGAAAACCATAATAAGATGCTAATGCTAATGGTGTCTACATTCTTCTTTTGCTTAATGCCCACTTTTTCTAAACAGAACACTTTTACTACTATTGCTCCAAATCATTTTATGCAATTCGGTGATACACTTGTTTCTGGAACTGGAAGGTTTGAAGCAGGATTTTTCTACTTTGGAGATCCACAACGCCAATACTTCGGTATATGGTACAAGAACATATCACCAAAGACTATTGTGTGGGTTGCCAATAGAAATACTCCTGTACGTAACTCAATAGCAATGCTGAAACTCAACGATCAAGGACGTCTAGTTATTCTTGATGGCTCTAAAGGTGTCATCTGGAACTCCAATTTATCAAGAATTGTGTCGGTGAAATCAGTAATTGTGCAGTTGTTGGATTCAGGAAACCTTGTTGTGAAAGATGCAAACAGCTCTCAGAACTTTTTGTGGGAGAGTTTTGATTATCCTGGTAACACTTTGCTAGCTGGAATGGAGCTGAAAAGTAACTTAGTTACCGGTCCATATAGATATCTCACTTCTTGGAGATCCTCTGAAGATCCTGCTGACGGTGAGTTTTCGTATAGGATAGATACTCATGGTTTTCCTCAACAGGTTATTGCAAAGGGAAAAACAATTCTCTATAGAGGTGGGTCATGGAATGGATATCATTTCAATGGAGCTTCTTGGCTAAGAATGCATAGAGTCTTGAATCGCTCATTTGTGATAACTGATAAAGAAGTCATTTATCAATACGAAACGTTTAACAGTTCAATGATTACTAGATTTGTGCTAGATCCATATGGAATTCCAAACCGTTTTATATGGTCAGATCAGACACAAAATTGGGTGGCTATAGCTAGTCGTGCACTAGACCAGTGTGAAGATTATGCCTATTGTAGTATCAACTCAAATTGCAATATTAATGACTTTCCAATATGTGAGTGCTTGGAAGGTTTCATGCCAAAATTTCAACCAGAGTGGGAGTCATCAAATTGGTCTGGTGGGTGCCTCAGGAGAACAAAATTGAATTGTCACACTGGAGATGGCTTTCTGAAGTACACAAGCATGAAGTTGCCAGACACGTCAACATCTTGGTATGACAAGAGCTTGAGCCTTAAGGAATGTAAGACATTGTGTTTGAAAAACTGTACTTGCACTGCATATGCAAATTCTGATATCAGAGATGGTGGGAGTGGCTGCTTACTTTGGTTTAACAATATTGTGGACATGAGAAAACATCCCGACGTAGGACAAGACATTTACATACGACTTGCATCTTCAGAACTCGGTATTTTTCGTATCCTATTACATCTTTTGCCTTGTCAGTTATATATATATATATATATACAGCATTTTTCTTCATATTATTAAGCACTGTTGTAAACTTAAAATAGAAGACACTTAAATTCCCTTGTCACTTTTAAGCATACACCTGTGCTATTTCTAAGAACATATGATTATGAATTGACTTCCAAAATTAAGTTGTGTCGTTCTCTATGGATGCATTTTTCCTTTGTTATAGTAAGCTTCTATACCTTCTTGTTGACTGGCCTTTATTTCAACCCTCAGATCACAAAAAGAATAAGCATAAATTGAAGCTTGCTGGGACTCTTGCAGGAGTTATTGCATTCATAATAGGACTAACCGTTCTTGTATTGGTCACATCAGCATATAGAGAGAAAATTGGTAAGGCAGGTGAAAAAGTTATGATAAGTAAATGTCAAATATTTTTTATTTAATTAAATAGCACTCAAGTAGAGTTGCAAACAGAATTTGTTGCAACTTACAATGAATTTTAAAGTTTGATTGATTTGTATCTTTACTTTGTTAACATTGAACCACTTAAATCGTTACTTCAGGTTATATAAAAAAGTTATTTCATCGGAAGCACAGAAAAGAGAAGGAAGACGGTGACTTGGCAACAATATTTGATTTTTCCACCATCACTAATGCAACAAATCACTTCTCTAATAGAAACAAGTTAGGAGAAGGTGGTTTTGGACCAGTATACAAGGTAATGTTTTTGTCACCAAGTTATTTTATCCTCTTATTTCACCAAGTAAGGTAAGTACTAAAATTTACAGAAACATTACTAGGGCTTAATGGTAGATGGCCAAGAGATTGCTGTTAAGAGGCTTTGTAATACATCGGGACAAGGAGTTGAGGAGTTCAAAAATGAAGTAAAGTTAATGGCAACACTTCAACACCGTAATCTTGTAAAACTCCTTGGTTGCTCTATTCAACATGATGAAAAGCTGTTGATCTACGAATTCATGCCCAACAGAAGCTTGGATTACTTTATTTTTGGTTTGAACTTTGACACCAACCTAATTTATTGCTCTCAGGTTTACTTTTGCCATAACATAATTCTCATGCTAAGTTAAAATGTGTCTTCTGTTAGATACAACACGAAGTAAATTATTAGATTGGACAAAGCGCTTGGAAATTATTGACGGGATTGCTCGGGGGCTGCTATATCTGCATCAGGATTCTACCCTAAGAATAATACATAGAGATCTCAAGACAAGCAATATTCTTCTTGATATTGATATGATCCCAAAGATATCAGATTTTGGCTTAGCCAGATCATTTATGGGTGACCAAGCTGAGGCTAAAACAAATAGAGTGATGGGAACATAGTAATACAAACAACTCTTTAGTCTCTCTAATATACATCAATGTCGGTTTTAGTTTCTATGAAACATTTTTATCAGTTTGAATTCCTGAAATATAGGATAGATTGTGTTTTTTGTCTTCATATGATCACATTGGAATATGTAGACCACATTGATTAAAATTAATTAATTAAGGGACTAAATACTAGAAAATTATGTTACTAGTATTGTATCCTATAGGTAATGAAAAGTTATTTAAGCCCATGTTAAAATATATTTTTTCTTGCAGTGGATATATGCCTCCAGAATATGCAGTTCATGGATCTTTCTCTATAAAATCTGATGTTTTTAGCTTTGGAGTCGTTCTACTTGAGATAATTAGTGGTAGAAAGAATCGCGGATTTTGTGACCCTCTACATCACCTAAACCTTCTTGGTCATGTAAGTTTTGAAGTGTATATGTTCCTCTATCTTGCCACACATTATTTGTAGTTGCTTTCCTTCTATCTCTATTTTGTTGCAATAAATCTTCTGGAAGGTAAAAAACATTCAAAAATAATACTAACTGATATCACGACGATTAGTTGAAAGTAAACACTACAGATACCTTCACAATAAAGATTTATCAATTATATCATTACATCAAATGAAAATTGTGTATGGATTAAGCTTATTCTTGCTGTAAATTTTATGTCATTTTAGGCATGGCGACTATGGATTGAAGAAAGGCCACTAGAGTTCATAGTTGACATATACGATGATTCCATATCTTCAAAAATAATAAGATTTATTCATGTTGGTCTATTGTGTGTACAACAGAAACCAGAAAATAGGCCTAACATGTCATCTGTGGTTTTTATGTTAAAGGGTGAAAATTTACTCCCCAAACCAAGTAAACCTGGGTTCTACGCGGGAAGAGATACTACAAATAGCATAGGATCTTCATCTATAAATGATGCTTCAATCTCATTGTTAGAGGCAAGATAGAATTACAAACATGGATTAAATACCGGTCAAATGTGCTGAAATTTGGTTTCTACAAATATAAAGGGGAAAATTCTATTTTGCCCTGAACAGCTGAGTATTTTACCCACCTGAATAATTCATATGATTTCTGAAGATATGGCCACATCCTATGGTGTCTTTGTGACTGCAACAAGCCAATAAGTGAAGATTCCAACTAGTGGTTTTTTTTCTTACTTTTATTTGTTTCATTACAGCCATAAGAGTCTCACATCGGAAAAAAGATGACCTAAATCCTCACCTCACAGGCCGGTTTTGTGGGGTTGAGTAGGTCCAACCACGGTTTCTAATAACCTGCAAATTGATCGAAGTACAATGTAGCTTATTTTGTGATTTGTAGAGGATCTAATGTTTGGTTGTGTTGGTTGCTTTCCAGATTCTCATGTAAATATGTGGTTGGATTTATATGTAACTTGGTGGCCAAGGTTTTTTCAAAGCTATGAATTTAGCATGACTCTAAAATTGTTGTAATGTATGCATCAAAGTAACCATTTTGAGCATTTATATTACCAACTTGCATGATTAGTATTTGTGAGGCTCTTGATAGCTACTTTAACAAAACTGATCCAACATATTTATAAGATTAAATTTGTTTTATATGCTGATTCTGATTTTCTATTCTCTCACGTTATCTTTAAACTGCAATTAATGATTCCATCTTGCTTCCCTTTCCATTTTTGAATTACTCTTCAACAAACATTATCAAGTTGAAGTAATGCTTGAACCTTGATCTAAGTAGTGACTTGTTGAACACATCTGTTAGATTGTCTTCCAAGGCAACTTTCTCAACCACAGTCTCCTGTGGATTCAATCATATCTCTAGCAAAGTGCAAACAAATATCAATGTGCTTTGTCCTTTAATGATACACTTGATCATTTTCCAAATGGATGACACTTTGGTTATCACAATGTACCTTCACACATCGTTAAGTAATTCCTAGATCTCTAACTATACATTTCAACCATATGGCTTCTTTTAACCCTTCAAAAATGGTAATATACTCCTCTTGAGTTGTAGATAAAGCCACATTGAATTTTGATTTCGTTTCGAAGTAATAGTCAAGCCAAACAAAGTAAACACAAAACCGACAAGGATTTTCTAGTGTCCATTTCTCACATAGCCCTCATCTACATATCCCACGAACGCGTCTTCATCCCATGTTATTATGGTGTATTTTAGACTACCTTTCAAAGAGCCTTTCAAGTATCTCAACACCCACTTTAAAGCTTGACAATGAACTTGGTCCATATGTGCCATAAGTTGACTCACTATGCTAATTGTGTATGATAAGTCCAGTATACTACAAATCATATCATTCATGATACTTTCTACCCAACTAGCATACGGAGTACCTTCCATCTTCTTATTTTCATCCTCAGATTAAGGACGTTATACGACGCACAACTTTTATGTGATTTTCTAATGCAATGCAAACAGTTTTTTCATCACTCACTCTAAATCATTGAAAGTATCATATTTAATTTCTTCTGAGCTTATTGATATCATCCTTCTTAGAGGTAGCCACCAAGATGTTACCCACATACAAAAGTAGGTAAAGAATGGATTCTCATTTCTGCTCAACATGTAAACACAATTACCATATCATCTTCTCAAAGAACGAGTCTTCAAAATAAACTTATCAAATTGACGATACCATAACCTAGGCTTTTGCTAGAACACATCCACTTATTTTTCAGAAGGAGTATTTTAGCAAGTGATAACTAAAAAGTGGTTAGATGCATCTTAAGGAGTAGTTTGCTAAAACACTTCCACATAAAAACTAGTGGGTATGTTCTATCAATCTACTTAATAATGATTTATAATAGTAGTATGTAGATATTTTTGTCCAAATAAAAAGGTGTATGCTTGCTAACTTGAATATATATACACACACAGGGTTTGCTAACTTAGACAGACAAAAACCATGAAAATTCAAGTTAGTAAATTGGTTGAAGTTAAAAATATTTTATAATAAAAATTACTAAATTAACCCTCAAAATATTAGTTTTAAATAATAAAGATGAATGATATTTTTGTGCAAATGAAAATGTGCACACTTGGTAACTTGGACATGTTTTTTTGTTGGTACAAGTTAACAGTATATATATATATATATATATATGTTTATTGGTAAAACTGTAGGATGGCCTCTGCAGCTATCAATTTATTGGTGGCCTCTGGAGTCATCAAGAATAACAAGGCTTCCTTGATCGGTGATTTTCAGCATTTCTGTTGAGTTTTGTACAAGGGTGACTTTATTGGCACAGCTTAGTCCAATTCTTGTGTGAGAATTGATGAAAAATCCAAACAATTTTGTGGCGTATAATCTAGTCTAGTCACCTTAAAGCTTGGTTTGTTGACAAAATGTGAACGGATAAATTGACAATTAGCAGCATTTCTGTTGAGTTTTGTACAAAGGTGATTTTACTAAGGTAATGGACATGTTCGTGGGGCCATGGCGGCTACTACTAAGGTAAGCAGACAAAAATATGCACATATATA
>Ga0315914_1011954_pt1 | contig 10183 bp, 3 predicted proteins | sample MpolenodulesMG_FD_203920 | JGI IMG/M metagenome (GOLD analysis project Ga0315914, IMG submission 203920) | Medicago polymorpha root nodule microbial communities from Los Angeles, California, United States - elongated nodules | ecosystem: Host-associated > Plants > Roots > Nodule | place: USA... | reverse complement strand
TGTACCCACGATAGGTGAGATTACAATTATACAAATCAATAATGTTTATGCTTAAGAGAATATGATACAATAATATCATGCATAAACAATTGTTCTTAATTTACTCAACTTCAGTCATATTCAAATAATAGAAAAATGTGCTTAACAATATTTTAAATTAGCACATCATAAATATGACTTTAGAATTTATTTTATATGAAGTAGTATAATGACAAAAGTTATTATTTGGAACACAAGTGTGTCAAATAGTTTTCTATTTTATCCAGAATAGAACTCTTAGAATAAAATTATAAATACTCCCACTATAAACTAGAATTAGAATATAAATATAATTGGAGTATAATAGTACAAATATATAAGAATTATAGAGTTCTATTTAGAATATTCTGGAAAAAGAATTTCACTTCTATATGGGATATCATACTTGCACAACAAAAGAGAAGAATGAATAAAAAATTTCATATGTGCAATAATATACGATAAGTCACAAGAGGATAAAAAATAATTAAATCACGACTTACCTCGCAGTGTGTGACATTCATCCTTATACTTAGAGCCAATGACTTTTGATGACTTAACAAGAATATTTTATAATATAGTCATCTCAAAATAATCATAAATTAATTGAGAATAAGTCATTATAACTAAACATATATGAGACTCTAATTATAAATCATTACGATTTATATAAGTGTTCAGTTGTAAGGTTGATTTAAAATTGCATGAATTCTTAATATGTTGTTTTGATAAATTTAACGGATAAACAACAAAGATGTGTGCAAATTTTAATTCATAATTAGAATTTTAACATAAAAATGCAACAATGCATTATTCACTATGTATAATTTAATATTACTGTGATCCAAACATTTAATTGCGACAAGACACATAATTAGATAATTAATAGTGTTTGTCACAATATTTAGAGTAATAAATTACAGGTCTGAGTTAGAGAGTATAATAGAAACTATAAGAATGTATATTAAAGAGAAATATGTCAATTTTAGATTCAATTAGTATAAATGACATATATAATATACAAGTCACTATACTCATTTTGAAAACAAAATATTATAAGGACCCTTTAAATCAATTTGTGACAAGAATCAGGGACAAGTGTCTAAGTTTAAATATGTCGCCAAAAGAATGATCAATTAGTGAACTTTGGATCTTTATGCTAAGACAATATGAATTAAAGAATATATTGTATTAAAATATTTATAATGCCAAGATTATTTAAAATCATAAAATTCAAATTAATTATATTTGGTATTAAAATTAATAAAATTGAGCCTTCTATAAATTCACAATAATAACATTTTAATTGATGAGATAGTTAGTGTTACTAATATAAGAGAGGATTTTCAAAACAGTTTAGGCTCAAATATTGAGAATATATGATCATTTCAAGATTTGACAAAATTTTGAAACCCATAAATAAAGAATATACATAGTATAATAGTAAAATTATTCTTGACAAGACAAATAATTAGAATATTTGATGCAAGAATATAAGTTTGAGTTTAAGAATTTTCACAATTATAACACTTTAAAGAATAATTCACATAAGTGTTATTAATGTAAAAGAATATTTTCTCATAGGATATTTTAGACTCAAATCTAAAGAATATTTGATTCTCATTTTAACGCAAAATAATAAAATATTTATTAGTCAATTAGAGGATAAACAATTCCTCATTAACACATCAATTTGGAGAGTGAGATATGCCTCATGTGTCACATAAGTAAGAGTAAGGACTATTCATTAAATTTTCGCACAACAAATGTGAGACTATACTATCTTAGATAATTTAATTATCCCCATATAAAATTACATAATATATCTTTGGGTGTTAAAACAAATTCCAAAAATATACCAAAATATTCAGAATATTATATTATTATTATTTGGTAAAAGAAAACAAAAATTGGAATTTTACATATTTTACACGCGCTACAGCCGCGAGTGCCTTTTTTTTTTTTTAAATTTATTTTGAGCGCGTAGCGCATGGATTTCACGTGTGTTGCCTCTTCTTTGCCCGGATAGGCTAGAACGGGTCAAGATTGACCCGTGGGTGACCCGATAGTTTCTGGCGATTTACGCAGTGAAGTGCAGATATTTTGGTATAGATTTGATCGAAATTGAGAGAAGAAAATAACCCATATATCAATATTGAGGAATATCGGCCCAATCTTAGAATGAAAATTAGGGTTAATCACAAAACTCAAATTCAAACTCGATTTGAATTGGGTTTGGTTCTAAAACAATCGATTGAGAGAACACTTCCTTCGATTTCATGAATCATTAACCCAATAGTGAGAAAGCTCGGATTGAAAAATGGGGTTCATGTGAATCTGATTTGTTAATGATTTGTTTGATAGAACACATATTTCTCAGTATATTCAACAAGACAGATTTAGTACACGAAAATAAAAAATCTAAAAGAATTATGGCAATTAGGATAGAGAATTAAAGCCATGAGTTTGGGTTGGAAAATAAGCACAGCAATTTACAAAACCACAAAGGATCGATTGAATTGTGGTTTTCTAGAAAGAGTCGCAATATGCTTTCTTGAAAGGATTTCAAACAATTAGAAGCACGTATCATTAAAAAGTGTTTACTGTCATATACTCCAAACATTTATTCAAAGAATAGCTATAAAAGAATGATTATAATGAACCCCGAATCAGATACAGAAGTATAGGTTCATACGATTCAACCAAAATCACTTTCGTTAACAGATTGATAGCTACTCAATATTAAATCCAACAATAGCCATAAAATGTATCTATTGGCTCTGATACCAATTGATAAAAGTTTAAAAAGAATGGTTCAACCCATTGGGCAGGGACCTCTCATTGAGCTTAGCTAAATAGTCCAACCCATCACGGTCCATTTAGAAAGAATTGCCCAACCACACATATTCATCGTCTAATTAGTGCTTAACACAATAAACCATAATTTATATTATGACATTAACTTATAATAATTGATTATTGTCAATCCATAATTGATTAATTAAATAATTAATCCAACATCTTTAACACACAATTTCATGCCCAACACTATTGGGTTTGGTGCATGAATATAAATGGCGGGTGATCCGATAGCGAAAATCTAATAACATTTGGCCCAACAAATCTTGGAGAAGACTCTTATACCATCTTAGAAATTGTGGTTGAGTCAACACAACCTCACAAAACCGATTTGCAAAGTGATGATAGCCTCCACTTTTAAACATTTGTTTAGCCCATCTAATCGTATCCAATGTTTGTGAGGCAAGAGCTGCCCCCACTTATATATACACACTTGCCACCTATTTTCCAATGCGAGACTCGTTAACACACTTAAACAATTTTCTAAAGAAACTTATTATCCGATCATCAAATAATAAATTAGTCATTGTCTTCAATCTACAATGATTCTCATTGGCGTGGACTTTGTTTGTTGCTCACTCTCAGCCTCACAATTGTTGCAATATTACTATTTGAACATTAGTCATGTTGTGCGGACAATGCTCGAAAGTGTAGAAGCCATTTTGTTTGTATGATGACTTATGAATATTGGAAAAACTGCCGTCTTTATACTCCCTTACGAGGATCTTGCAGGGGCGGACCTGGACTCGGAAAATCATTGGGGCACACTTTTTGTATCAAATAATTAAATAATAGTAAATATAGTAAGCAGTTATATTAAAAATATTTGTAGCAACCAAAACTACAAAGAAAATGCTCCATTTTCTAATATTGATAATGAGTTAAAATTACATCATTACTAATAGCTTTGTCTATAGGCAAAACTTTAAAAAACTTCTTGATCGTGACTCAATTATACAACAAATTGATATTAGATTACTCCAATATAGTATGTCAAATAGATAGACTCTAATGCTATAGTTATGCTTACAAAACCATATTTTTTTTGAAAGATACAAAACCGACTTTTCAAGTGCTTTTTATTCATGATTCATGCTATATTGAGTTTTTCCCACTATTTTCAACCATCCATTTTGTTATAATTCCCAATTAACAACACATAAACACAATGGAAAAACATGATAAAACAAACAAGAAGGAAAAAACATCATCGAAACTAATAAAATTCAAGAGAGAATAAAAACACACCGATATAATATCAAGAGGCATTGGAGCATCCCTATCAGAACCACTACTTGGCATATCAATGCTATAATTGAAAGGAGAAGCAATAAGAGCTGCAATTCTCTTGCAGGCATACTGTATATGATCAATCAAAATCACTGAATCATCATTCACACCAATTCCTCCTCCCTTACCCATATACTCCATCAATGTAACAGACCCATCATCACTTGCTACTGCTGATGAAGATGAAGAAGAATTATTCAAGGCGTATAGTGGAATTTTTGGTTGGAAAGTTTGAAGCTTTGGTCGGAAGGTGAAGAGTTGATAGAAGGGCGTTGTTGTTGTTGCTGACTGCATGTTGGTGCTAAATTTGTCCCTTATGGGAGCTGTCATCTAAAACCTAGTTCCTTCACCGTCACCCACAAAAGAGAGGTGGGTTTGGGGTCAACTTTTGACACCAAATCATCACTCCAAATCGTTACGTGATTTTTCACTTATATTTTAGTTTTCTTTTTCGTGATTTCGTCGTCTTAGTACGACGTTGTTTCTATTCGTCGTCTTTTCAAGTGTTTGTCTGGTTTAGAGTGTCAGATCAACTTTGATCCAGTGCATATCCAATTAATAACTTTGGCGTCGTCAGCGTTGCAGATCTGGAGGCATGTGTATTCTGAAGACTTCAATATAGTCAAATATGTAGGTTTTTATACTTTGCCATTATATGTTATTAACATGGATATCAATTTGAATGAATGAATATCGTTTATTTTTTGTCAAATTTTTTACTACAAATAGTCTAAACATTAATTATCCAAACTAAAATAACAAAAGAAGTTTTTCAAGATCTAGATCCTAAATATAGTAAAAAAAGCCAAAATAATAAAAAAAAATAAAAATAAAAATATGCTAACATATACCTTAAAGGAAACGAAACATCTCGCTACTTTGTTTTGTTTCTAAAAAGTGCGGGAGAGGAAAAATCGACCTCTAAAGCATCTAATTCGGCTCTAGCCTTTAACAATGCCTTCATCTTTATAGAAAGTTGTTCAATCTCGATCTGTATAGTTTTACGCCATTGAATGAAGGTTTCCACCATTTGACGAATTTTTTCAATCTCAATTATTCGACTTGCTAACTTGACGTTGTTGTATGAAGGTTTCCCAGCAAGATCAGCCTTTGATTGTTCCAGCTTGCACGTCCAAAACTCAACCCTCTTATTCAAAAACCTATGTTCTTTACACAGTTGATTTTCATGATCTTCCAACATAACTAAAAAACTAACATCATTGTTTAGATTATTAACAAATAATTTTTCTATTGAATCAAGCCACGTACCTTCAAAAGAAAATTGACGTAGATCAGTCACCATATACCTTGCCTCAGAATTCCATTTTTTGTCAAGTATATCTAACACCTTTTCATCCTTAATCAGACGTAATAAATCGGCTAGGTGATTATAAGCTATACTTGTTGTAAGATCTGATAAAGATTTGTTTCGAAGACGTCTTTGATTCAAATCTTGCAAGATAAATCCCCACACTAGAGCTGCATCATCTTCAATTTTCTTGTTCACCATGTTGTTTTTTGTTCGGCCATTGCTAAAGAGAATAGGTCAAAAGAAAATAAGAATTGCAGCCACCATACTTTGTGTAATATATAGCCCCTACCTAGGTTATATTCTTTATTAGCTTTTAATTTTTATATCTGGTTATTGAAAAGATTGATTTCACTTTTTACAAAAATAATATTAGTAAAAAGATTTGTTTTCGTAATACTTTCATAGTTTCCATTAATAGATTTTTATCATTTATAGTGGTTTGGATTTGTTTTCACAATTATCAAGTGATGAAATTCATATTTCGGATGTGGAAGATTTGGTAGATAAATCAACATTCAACAGAAAGAATCGTGGTCCAGTACGCGTTTTTTAAAAGGAATATTATCCTTATTTATTAATTTTGTTAGGTCTGCAGCAACTTAACTTAATATAAAAGGCAACAAGTCATTATTTGATCAAGTCATTATTTGATCTAAAATTCTAATTTTCTTTGTTTGCAGGTTTGCATCATTTTCTGGCCCAACACTATGCAAAGGTAGCAGCGAAGATAGGCACTAAGAAAATACGAGATGTAGCACTACGAGTCAAGTGGATGAATGTTAGATACATATCTATCTATTTCTTTGTTGCTTTCTTAAGATATTTATGCCATTTTAAAAATAAGAATTTACACGATATATTTCGACATCGTTTAAATATTTTTGTTGTGTATGGGACTTAGATGTTTAAGAACTTTTTCCTGGAACAAGGTGCGGCTGGTATTGCAATCAAGTCAGACATTGCTGCTCAATCAAACAATCTCCCATATCCACCAGAAGAGTTAAGGATTACCAATGATGATGACATCTATTTGGAAGGTTGGTTCCTTACATAGCTTTAAATCATTTGATGTTTGCATACATGAGATTTGTCTCTTGTATTGGACATCTTATGTATATAAATTGCCTGACCATATTAAATTATAAGTATTTCCATTGAACTTTGCATTTTGATATTTTTGCAGCAACTGGAGGAACCGCAGGTTCGCTCTTGAAGATAAACAACCAGGCCTTGGATTTAATCAAGGCAAATCTTGCTTCTTTTGCTACTTTGAATTTACTCCTGGTAAATCCGGCTCTTTTTGAGCTGAACTGATTTAATTTAACTTGTAGTACAAGAAAATAATTCGTTACTCATCGAACTAAAATACATCTTCTTACATGTTTATGTCCACTCACTGAGTTTCCTCCTTTTTGTTATGTCATATTATGTGAAAAACTGCAAATTTTGTCAACAACCCTAGCATCATTTATCTTAGGATGTTGAAAAATTTATGACAGCCAAAACATTTATAGTGTAAGATATATGAAAAGTGCTATATGGTGTGAAGCTTTTCTCCCTATTTATGGTTTATGATTCTAGTTAACTGGCGCCACTACCACATATCACTTCCATTGTCATGTTGCATCCCACTGTTGTTGCTGTTATTTATTATGTGCATATATAAAGACTGAAATATACCAGAACTAATCATATGAAAAAATCCTTTCACCTGAGCGCCAGGGTGAGATGAGAGGGATGAAGCCCAAAAAATGTGAGGGTGAAAGAGGTAATAGAAGGAAGCAGACCACAATCGAAGTGCATGGCTAACTTACCGGAACAAATAAAATACCTTTTGTTCTGCGTTTTCGATCATTAATATATAGTGTAAAAGGAACAAAATATTGGGTAGAGAAGTGTTTGATAGGTCCACCAAGTATAAGGAATTAAGGATTCGGCATTCATGTGTTTAGCACGAAAACACTGTCGTGCTATTTAGCATTTTTTCTATATATAAATATATATAATTTTGTTTAATTAATGTTCTATTGCTGGTTTTCAGTTTTGTATTTGTTTGCATTCAATTTACCCATTCTTGGTTGCCATAATGCTGATCTATACTTTTTTATGTCCTTTCCTTTTTGTTTCCTGGTCTGCAGGATAATAACATCAATCTATTCAGCCTAATCAAAGACAATGTTGATAACGTTTTGAATGAGTAAGTTGTAAACTGTTTTTAGTTGTTTATAAGTATTAGTGTCCAATCTAACAATATCGGCATTGCCAGTTTAGCTAAGCCTTATAGACTAGTCTCTACTAGAACTCCTGGATCATTGAAATAACATATTGTTTTTTAATTATAAACTACTGTTTTTAAATAACAACAAAATTAAATTGAGTGTTGTTGTTTTCTGCACCTTGGATCTATTCTTCTTATGTTGGTTTCAAACAATTATATATGTCAATTTGTTTCAATATGACTCAATATTGCAATGCCCTTTCCTTATTTTTTTTCCATTTGTTTTTGCAGTACGAATATCAAGTCGATGCCACCACTTCCTGTTAGTTTGAAGGACACCAACATACTTCCAAGAACAAATTAAGATATGTACACTCCTTCATATCAGCATTGAAGATTTGAAGTTGACTCAACATACATTTATCATATGTTCATTCCTTCGTATCAGTATGAATATTTTATTCGTACTATTTTTGGATTGAGTTTATGGAATGCAGATAATAATTGTACTTAGTTTTGTTTATTGTCTTGAAATTTTTGCTCTATATTTTGTTTATTGTAATAATTGAAACAAAGCATAGAACTTATTAGATAATTGTCTAAAGAAACTTATTATCTGATCTTCAAATTGGAAGCTAGTCATTTCTTCAATCTACAATGGCCCTCATTGGTGTGGGCTTTGTTTGTTGCTAACATTCTACTTAACAACTACTTCTATATAATAATTGAACATAAGCCATGTTGTGTTGCCAATGCTTGAAAATGTAGAAGCCATTTTGTCTTGCATTATGACTTGAGTATTGGAAAAATTGTACTCTTACACTCTCTTTTCTGTTTAGGCAGAAGTGCCTAGGGTCTTGCTAGGACACGTTAGGTAAATAAGAGTGACATTTGTTTCTGTATATTTTTTTTGTGAGAAACGTTTCTGTTTTATTTTGAGATGAAGGATTCACTTGTTTGATTACATGTTTAAGCATATACATGTGAGTAAGCATGTATGATCAGGTGTTATATAAGGTATTATATAATTTGTATCCTAAGTTGTAAGAATTGCTGTATAGTTGGATTCATAAATTGTCATACAAGATGGTAGTTTGGTGAAAATCTTCCCTTTCCAATGTAGGTGATTTATTTTGAATGAGTGATATTTTAATCAAGGCTAAATTACACCAAGGAGGGGTAACCTTGGCGCAACTGGTAAAGTTGTTGTCATATGATTGAAAGGTCACGGGTTCAAGTCCTGGAAACAGCCTCTTGTGTAAAAAGCAAGGTAAGGCCGCGGGAGCTTTAGTGCACCGGATTGCCCTTTTTTTAAATTACACCCAAGGTCCTTAAAGTTGTTCAATTGTAACAAATTGGTCCTTTAAGTTTCTTTCATACCATTGTTAAAATAAAAATAAAAATTTCATACCACTTAGGTTCTTTAAGTTAATTAATTGTAACAAGTTAGTCTTTAAGTATTTTCAGTAACACTTAAGTCTTTTAAGTTATTTAATTGAACTTTTATTAATTAGGCCTCAAATAACTTACATTTTTAAAATCTAAATTTTTTCAAATTGTTACGATTAAATAACTTAAAGGACCTAATTGGTACGGAAAAAACTTAAAGATCAATTTATTACAATTATTTAACTTAAAGGACCTAAGTGATACGAAAAAAACTTAAAAACTAATTAAGTAATTTAGCCTTTAATTAATTAAGAAAAATTTAGTTGGTTTGAAAAATAATGGGCTTCAAAGGTCCATTCTAAAATCAACTTCTTTCATGATTCTTTCATACATGTTATGAGTGCTCATGCATCCTAAAAGAGAGTTAGGATTTTCTCCATTTTTGAAAAAAGAAATGAAGCTCCATTGCTATAGTTTTGTGCGTATAAATCACGTAAATGTTAATAAATGTCAAGTATCTCTATTATAAATATTTGCCCTATTTTATTTTGCTAGTACATGTGTCATGTTTACACTATCAAATTCATTTAATGTTTCTTTATCATCCAATCAAAATGAATTATGAATCATCTATTTTTCAACAACCAATCAAAAAATAGATCATGACTCATTTGTTAATCAATATGTGATTTTTTTTACCTATTTAAGATGTTTATTTCTCATTGTTGCTTTGCACATCTTCCTCAAGCTCTATTCTAATATGTTTATTTTGAAGGTGAGGAAAACCACAAGAAGGGGGGGTTGAATTGTGTTTTTGAAAACTTCTTCTTTTACGTTCTAGAGAACTGTTCTCAGGTTCAGAGTCTGAAGTAGTTCAGAGTCTGAGTGAGTTCAGAGTCCATGTGCAGCGGATAAAGTAAAGAACAGAAGAAGAGAGAACACAAGCAATTATACAGGTTCCTTCCACAACCCAGAAGTAGTCCTGTCCTCCTTGCACTTCCAAGGAGAGTTCCACTAAAATGTAATCTCAAATTACAAGTTGCTCAATCACACAAGAAAGAGACTTATCTTTGCTCAAGGACACCTCCAAGAGACTT
>Ga0315914_1011949_pt1 | contig 10187 bp, 12 predicted proteins | sample MpolenodulesMG_FD_203920 | JGI IMG/M metagenome (GOLD analysis project Ga0315914, IMG submission 203920) | Medicago polymorpha root nodule microbial communities from Los Angeles, California, United States - elongated nodules | ecosystem: Host-associated > Plants > Roots > Nodule | place: USA... | reverse complement strand
TATATATATATATATATATATATATATATATATATATTAACACGAACACAAGTGACCCCTCTACACAAGGTGTGCTAAGAAAGGTCACCAAAAGTTATTACAAAGGACGAAGCCAAAACAATGAAAAATGACTTGCCAAAGATCAACAAAAACGATTACAAAGCGATGCCCATGCAAAATAACGGGTGACGCCACCACTCATGATAGGTGTATGCAAAATTTGTCATTTTTGCCTTTAACCACGTAAATGATAGTAACTTGACTTTATCAAGCAACTGATGTAGCTCCAAAGTTTTATTGTTGAATATGTGATTGTTTCTTTCTTTCCAAATCGTCCAAACACAAGACAACCGAGTTAGTTTCAAAAAAGGGTGAGTTTGACGAGGGATCCCACTTAACTGCCCAAATTGCACATAATGATCGTGTGCGCAAAACGTATCAATTGAAAAGAGATCAGACCAGTTTCGAATAAGAGGCCATAACCGACTGAAGTGACTGCAATTAATTAAGAGATGGTCCGCAAACTCCTGAACTGCACACCCACCTGAACAAAAGGTAGCTTTTGCTTGAATAATACCCCACCGCAGGAGATTATCCTTTGTTAGAAGACAGTTACGGTAGAGGCGCCAAGCAAATAAAGAAACCTTGAGAGGGATTTGTTTATGCCAAATAGTATCCATGTTAACCCTCTCAATAAGCTGATTTGTTGCTGTAAACATCTGATATACACCGCTAATTGAGTAACCATTAATTGGATCAAGTGACCATCTCCAACGGTGAGTTACACTTTCCTGCAAAACAATGTTATGAAGCAAAAAACAACAATTCCTAAGAAGGTCTCTTCTCCATCACTTCCAAGCCCCTCACCCTCTCATCCCACCTTAACTGCCGCATCTCAGCTACTGAGCACAGTTGATTCTCAGCTAAATCAAATAAAATTCACTCACTACAATTAATAAGAGCGTTTTAATAAATTATACTTCTTGTCTTATATTATAAGTCGATTTGAGATTATTTTTTTCCAAATTATAAATCGCTTTACAATACTAATGAATTATTGATGTTTCCTATTATACCCTTAACTATTCATTACCTTTTATTCTTTGGATTATTTAATTTTTGTTTCCAATATCATTAATGAAAGATAATTTTGTAAAATTACTTAAAATTTCTCTTTCCCGTACACAATTGATCACATTTCTTAATCAATGTGAAATGATCAAAATAACTTATAATCTAAAACTAAGGGAGTACCAATTTCACCATTTTTTTCCAAACAACAAATTTTATTAAACAACTAGATTCCTGCTCAAGACGAACAGAGATCGGTGAAACTGAGAATATAAACAAAAGACGTCGTATATAAGCGGAACACCAAAAAATAAACACCCTAAAAACACCCTTAGGACACGTCACCGCCTAAAACAGACTTCTTCACGAAAAACGACCACTGTAAAAACGAAATTCAACACCACCCGTCACCACTACTCACTCCCAGAGAAAAAAAACCCTCAAAATAAAACTCCAGTCCTGAACACCAAAGCTGAGCCACATCCGAAAACCTCCTATCTGAAAGATCATTCAACATCCACCACCTCTTTACTATTTAAATCAACTCAATTAATCATTTTATTAAAAATCACACACAACTCTTTTTTTGGTGGTGATTGGGGTTTGAACCCAAACCTTATATATATTATGCATTGTTTCTATCAACTAAGATAAACTCACGAGGATATAACCTTCGAACCTCAATTAACATAATTTTTTTTATCAATTAAAAACCTCCTTTACCAATGCTGGAAAGATTGAGTAAAAATAAATGCTGAGAAAAAGAAAAAAAAAACAGAGAAAATACATAAAAAACCACGAAAAAAAGAAAAAAGCCTTATCGGAACCAAAAAAATATGACAGGTGCATAAGCATCACACATATCAATCGAAAATACCATAAGGTTATCTCAACCAAACCATTTTTCATATCCACAACTCTTTCTTCTCTTCTTCTTTCTCTTCTCTTTCCATTCCATTCATTCTCTCACCAAAAAAATAAAAAAACAAGTTTTTTCAATACTTACAACCCTTATGCATGTTCCACTTCAATTTCAAACTTAAAGTTCCTGTCTTTAATCCAAAGGTACCATTGATTCTTCATTTTCATCACAATTTCCTTTCTGGGTCATTCCAATTCTCAACTTTGGGTATGTTAAGGTTTAACTAGACAGTTGTTTTTGCTGTTTTTTTTTTTTTTTGTGTTTTGTGTTGTGTTGCTGGGTTGGTTTTAAAATGCTTATATTAGTTGGTAACGTGCAAGGAACATCAATGAGTTCTCTTGCTTCACCAATAAGTTTAGGTAGTTCTTCTAGAATGTCACATTCTGTTGTTAGAAGAGTTTCTCTTTCTAGTTCTAGAAGGAATTGTATAGGGAAAAAAAGATGGCATTGTGTTTCTTTGTCTGTTTGTAGATATTCAGTTACTACAACTGATTTTGTTGCTGACCAAGGAAATTCAGTTTCATCACTTGATTCTTCTAACAATGATGATAGTAGTAATAAAGGTGGTGGTGATAGTGGTGGTGGTGTTGGTGGTAGTTTTGGACTTAAACCTCCTCCTAAGCCTGTGTTGAAGTCCAATAATGACTCGATTTTAGTATCGAGTTCGGGTTTAGGGGGTTCGTCGAGGAATAGTGAGGGTGATGATGGTGTGGATGAGAGGAGTAAGGTGATTGAATCACTTGGTGAGGTTTTGGAGAAGGCGGAGAAGTTGGAGAATTCTAAGTTAGGGGGTGAGAGAAGTAATGGTTCGGTTAATAAACCGGCAAGACCAGTTATGAATGATAAACCTAAGGATGATAAACCGGTGATTTCGTTACAGAAACATAAGGCAAAGACGTTGAAGAGTATTTGGCGTAAAGGGGATTCGGTTGCGACTGTGCAGAAGGTTGTGAAGGAAGTACCTAAGCCTAGTGTTAAGAGTAGTGAAGTTGGGGAATCTCAAATAGGGGGAAGGGAGAAGGTAACGTCTCAGTTGAGTGATCTTCAGCCTCTTTCGAGACCTCAACCGATGTTACAATCTAGGCCTTCGATTGCCCCGCCGCCACCGCCACCTGTTAAAAAACCCGTTATCTTGAAGGATGATAAAGGTCAAGGTGAAGCACCACCTGTTAAGTCTAAAGAAAGGAAGGGCCCTATCTTGATTGATAAGCATGCTTCAAAGAAACCGGCAGTTGACCCTGCGATTGCTCGAACGGTTTTAGCTCCTACGAAACCAGGGAAGGCCCCTCCCCAAGGAAGGTATAAAGATGATTACCGGAAGAAAGGTGCATCATCTGGGGAAGGAGGACCAAGAAGACGAATGGTGGTGAACAAAGATGGTATTCCTGACGAGGATACTTCGGAACTCAATGGCTCTATTCCCGGCACTGCAAGAAAAGGACGAAAATGGAGTAAAGCAAGTCGTAAGGCGGTACGACTTCAGGCTGCCAGGGATGCTGCTCCTGTAAAGGTTGAAATTCTAGAGGTCAGCGGTAGTGGTATGCTGGTGGAGGAGTTGGCGTACAATTTGGCGATTACTGAAGGTGATATCCTCGGCTCTCTGTACTCCAAGGGAGTTAAGCCAGATGGAGTGCAAACTCTAGACAAAGATATGGTGAAGATGATTTGTAAAGATTATGATGTGGAAGTCATAGATGCCGATCCTTTCAAAGTTGAAGGATTAGTGAAGAGAAGGGAAATTCTCGAAGAAGAAGACCTTGACAAACTCAAAGACAGGCCTCCTGTTATTACTATCATGGGCCATGTTGATCACGGCAAGGCAAGTGATATCACTATGTATTGTTACTTGGTCTCTGATTTATTTTTTCTGACATTTCTCCATGTGCTGATATTTGTTGGTGTTATGTTATCATTTGGCAGACAACTCTTTTGGATCATATACGAAAGACTAAGGTATATGGTGAATTATGTTATTGGTTAGGCTTCATCTAGGCTCATATGGCATTCGCATTCAATTTAAACTTGATGCACCAAATGTAACAGGTAGCTGCTTCTGAAGCTGGTGGGATCACACAGGGAATTGGGGCTTATAAAGTGCAAGTACCTGTTGATGGAAAAACGTTGCCGTGTGTTTTTCTCGACACTCCTGGGCACGAGGTATGCTTGGTTTTGATAAAAGAAAAAACTTATTTCTAACTTATTTCCTTTTGAATATGCAAAACTGCTTGTACATTTCATTCATTGAATCCTGTTGGTACCTTAATCCGTGAGTGTGATGGCTTTCTCATTATGCAAGTGTATAGTTTTTAGCTGAACTATTAACCACATTACTGTAGTAACCCAACTTTGCACTTCTCTTTCCTATATCTGATATCGTCCATGAGGTAGTGGTAAGAGATTGACCTTGTAACCTCAAGGGACGGTTGTAAAATGGCTATTGATGTTACTTTATTAGTAATAATTTCCTATATCTGATATCTATTATATATGATCCTGTAGGCATTTGGGGCAATGAGAGCCCGTGGAGCAAGCGTAACAGACATTTGTATTATTGTTGTGGCTGCTGATGATGGTATTCGTCCTCAAACAAATGAAGCTATAGCTCATGCCAAAGCAGCAGGAGTACCCATTATAATTGCTATAAACAAGGTAGGCCAACATATGTCTCCAACCCCAATTTTCAATGCTTATGATTCAGTGTTATCAATAGCAGTTTGTTCAAATTTTGTTGTGTTATAGGGCTGCGAGTTCAAATTTTGTTGTGTTATAGGGCCGCGAGTTCAAATTTTGTTGTGCTATAGGGCCGCGATAGTGACTATTTGACAACATTTTGTACTGAACGGCATATCACAGAACAACATCAATTTGTTTAAACTCCACTATGCTATAGGGCTTTGACAACACTTATGATTTACTTGGTGATGGCATGAGGAATTGTTGACACGCTTATTTATTTGTTTGAAATAGATAGATAAAGATGGAGCAAATCCAGACCGAGTTATGCAAGAGCTTTCTTCAATTGGTTTGATGCCGGAAGACTGGGGCGGTGACATCCCGATGGTTCAGGTTTATATTTCTTATTTTCTTGTTCGTGCTCATATTTTGTTTTGGTTCTGTAACTTTTAGGAAGTTATATTTCACTTTCTTTCTCTCTCATCAACAGATAAGTGCTCTTCAAGGGAAAAATGTTGACGATCTTTTGGAAACTGTTATGCTTGTTGCCGAGGTAACATGTTTACTGTTGTTGTTAAAGCTAGTTTAACTCATTTAACCCTCAGACTACTCTATTGCTTCATCTGATGTTATCCATTCTGACCTAAGCATTTCACGTATAGTTGCAAGAACTGAAAGCTAATCCTGATAGAAGTGCGAAGGGCACAGTCATTGAGGCAGGCATGGATAAATCAAAAGGACCATTTGCCACATTTATTGTGCAGAATGGGTCACTTAGAAGGGGAGATATTGTAGTTTGTGGAGGAGCTTTCGGAAAGGTATGTGTATATACGTAAAGTTAAAGTTCAATGTTTAATGATTTTAGCTTTTGGTAATTCAATTCTGAGCTACCTGCTTTACTATCCCCTGAATCGATTAACATCTTTTATTACTTCCTTCAGGTGCGGGCTTTATTCGATGATGGTGGAAAGCGTGTCGATGTAGCTACACCTTCTATACCTGTACAGGTTTGTAAATTCCCAGCATAAAACGTTACTACTTTTTTGTTTCCCTGAGCATTTTGCAGTGGTGAAAAGTGAAACATATTTTTGGACTTCAAATTTTCACAGTTACCATCTGTTTGTCATTTAAGAGCCATGCACATTTTGAGGTTCTGAATAGATGCTAAAAGTTATCCTCAATCAAAATTTTCTTATCGTTCTTATGTGCATCACTGCAGGTTATTGGATTGAATAATGTTCCAGTTGCTGGTGATGTATTTGAGGTAGTTGAATCCCTTGATACTGCACGTGAAAAGGCAGAGTCCCGTGTTATGTCATTGCGAGATGAGCGTATTTCAGCAAAGGCAGGAGATGGCAAGGTCACCCTTTCTTCATTAGCTTCTGCAGTTTCGTCAGGAAAGCTTTCTGGACTAGACTTGCACCAACTGAATATTATTTTGAAGGTTGATCTTCAGGTATGGTCACTGCTTCCACTGTTACTTGAATTTCTACATCATCTTGTTGATGTTCAATATCTGGTTTAACTTACTGATGACTTCTCCGGTGATACTGTGGTGTTATTTTTCTATATAGTTGATCACAGACATAAGATCATAATTCACGTGATAGCGGAAAGGAAATAGTAAATACAATTTAAAAGATTTAATGATAAATTTAGTATTGGGAAGAGGCCTTTTAAGCTTATCAAGTTATTGGGAAGGGAAAAAGTAGTTAATAATTGAATATAATAGATGACATGCATAATTGTTATATTATGTAATTCTTCATTTTTTTCAAAATCTATATTGATAGTGTCATAGTTATTTTTTGATGAAATAGTGCTATAGTTGATATTAGAGAATATAGGTTTAAATACATTTTTGAGTTATGCAAATATACCACTTTTTGCTTTTAGTCATTGTAAAAAATATTTTTTGTTTTTACTCCTTGCAAACATGCTTTTTTTTCTCTTCATTCTTTTGGTCCTTGTTGGTTTTTTGGTCCCTATAAAATTTGTTCATCTTGGAATTTGCCCTTGTAATGTGTGTAATGTTCATTTTAGTCCTTATGTACTTGGTATTTGAGGGACTAAAATCAAATATTCTACATATTACAAAGATCAATTCCAACATAAAAACATTTTTGTGGGACTAAAAGAAGCAACAACAACCAAAAGCAAAAAAGAGTATTCGCAAGGATTAAAAGCAAAACAATTTTTTGCATGACCAAAAGCAAAAATTTGTATCTTGTAGGGACCAAAAACATTTAAACCTAATATATTTTATGAACTAAAATCATGTATCTATGAAGTATGCCCCTCTCACATAGCACATTTATCAAGTAGGCTACCACATGCTTATAGCAAAAAGTAGCATTCTACTATTGTATTGTATATTTGTATTGTACATTTTACTAAATATCTACTACTTCAATATGTTTTATTAATCATCACTGTAGTTATTACTTCACCTGGAATTAAATTTCATTATTCTTGGTCATGACTAGGGTTCCATTGAAGCCGTCAAACAAGCTCTGCAGGTGCTACCACAAGATAATGTCACACTGAAGTTTTTGATGGAGACAACAGGTGATGTAAGCACAAGTGATGTTGACCTTGCGGCTGCAAGCAAAGCTATTATTTTTGGATTTAATGTCAAAGCACCAGGCTCTGTGAAAAGCTATGCAGATAATAAAGCTGTTGAGATAAGATTATATAGAGTTATTTATGAATTAATTGATGATGTACGAAAAGCAATGGAAGGGCTCCTAGATTCTGTTGAGGTAAATTAACACATCTTTTAATCTGTAAACCCTTGGCATAAATTATGCATATGTATACATCTGTAATTGCACTTGATGAATACTCTTGTATTCTTTTTGAACTTATAAGTTACTGATGGTTATGCTGCAATTCTTACTGCTATCTTTTTGCAGGACCAAGTACCAATTGGCTCAGCAGAAATACGAGCCATATTCAGCAGTGGTAGCGGTCGTGTTGCCGGATGTATGGTTACAGAGGGAAAGGTTACAAAAGGCTGTGGCATTCGAGTCACGCGGAAGGGAAAAATAGTTCACGTTGGAGTTCTTGATTCTTTGAGACGGGTGAAGGAGATTGTTAAAGAGGTATGGCTCTGCTTCTAGTTTTATTTCACATTTTTACTGTTCATGTAAAAGGACATCTTTGCAATAGTTGGATGGTGCGAGTATGAAAAATTTTGAGATTAATTTTTAAGAATTTCCTAAACATGAATCTACTTATTGTTCATTTTCATTTGTAGTTGGCTATTATGAATGGGGACATGGTTTTTTTTATTGGTTTTTAATTTTTAATCAGAAATAAGCATTTTTAAGGTCATAGAATTGGTGAATAGGGACACCGGCTTGTTTGGTGAATGCTACCTCCCACTTATAACCACTATTCGGGTCATATCAATCTCCAATGTGTGGCTTTTAATACATCCTGCTCATCCTTTGGATTGGACAACTGAAACGTGACTCAGGCGGTCCGATAACGAGTGACTTTACTAATCTAGGATAGACTTTGATACCATCTTAGAATATAGATTGACCCTAATTCAACCTTACATAACCATGTGTAAGGTGAGAGCTTCCTCCCTCTCATAACTACTATTTCAACCATATTATTTTTCAACGTACGATGCTCAACATAGGGAATGCTCTGGGGATAGGCCCAGGGGATTCTGAAAGTAGATTTCTTTTGCATCCATTTATAAAATTTACATTGTCAATGAAATATATGATCCCAGCCATTTGAAGGATTATTTCAACGTTTGGTTGAACAAACCCCTTTCCCCAAAGGGGTATTATAGGATCTTTGAGGCCAAGTGTCAGCTTGGGATTTTTCTACAATAAACCATACATATACAATATCCTCCGTCACATGACATGGCTTTGAGGAATTGTTGGATGTTGCACATTTTGTAATTAGAATATGTAATAGTTTTTTCTTTCTTTCTTGCTGCATTAGAATAGTTGACCTTTGCTTGTGGGGCTGTTTTAGTTTTTGGCTATGGTTGCTCTTTCTCTATTAATTCCCTGTATGGAGAAACTACTTAATTAAATGCTTATAGCATAAAAACTTATCTTATGTCTTTATTTTCATGAGCTATAGACGGTTTTCATATGCTATCCTAGAGAGTTTATGGAAATAAGTTGAAAAAGTAAAAACAACTTATAGATATGTTTCTAAAAAAAAGAGAAGAAAATGGCAGCCCGGTGCACTAAAGCTCCCGCACACAGGGTCTGGGAAGTGGTCCCGCCATTTTGGTGTATTGTATGTACCCTTATCCTGTTTTTTACACAAGAGGTTGTTTTCAGGACTTGAACTCGTGACCTTTCAGTCACGTGACAACAACTTTACCGTTGCGCCAAGGCTCCTCCTTTAGAGTGAATCCAAGCAGAGCCTTAATAGTTGTGAACCCAAGAGACCCTCAATAGTGTGTGTGTGTGTTACTTCTCCATGCTAATGTAGTTACTGCCTGAACACACATTGAATGTCTTTTACTTGTGAACAGGTAAATGCTGGTCTTGAGTGTGGACTTGCGTTAGAAGACTATGATGATTGGGAAGAGGGCGACATTCTTGAAGCCTTCGACACAGTTGAGAAGAGAAGAACCCTTGAAGAGGCCTCAGCATCAATGGCAGCTGCTGTGGAGGGAGTAGGATCTTAAATTATAGAATAAACAATGATGTGACATCATGATGAGAATGGTTCCTATCTTGGGAAAAGAAAGTAACAATTCCCACATCATAATATTTTTGTTGAAGGTGGGGCAGCTGAAGATCTAAGTTAAAAAATGATTTGTTCCATTGCTTGTTGTAGAAATGTATATATCAAAGTAAATTAGTTTCAGCTCTTCTGTAAAGAGGGAAAAAAAAGTTTCAATGCCTTGACCTAGAAATACTTGTAACACCACCACATATAAGACAAGGAAAGAAAGAACTGCATTGTTTATTTTCTTCTTCATTTTTTGCATGATGCTCTTAATTAATGGATGCATCATCTTATTTTTGATAAAAAAAAGAGAAAAATTGATGCATCATTTTACTTGAAATTTGTGTTTCTACTCTGCTTTGTTCTTGTTAGAGAGTATAGCTTAGGCATATTAGAAAATGTATATAGACTTAGTTTTAGCTATACTTTATCTTGTTTTGCAAGTTGTTTGGTCCTAATAGGAAGAACAAGATTTGTTGTTGTGCATGTGGATTTTGTCCATAATCTCTGCTTCTTTACGATTGAGATTTTTTCTTCGTTGAAATTTCTGGCAGGTATGGGATAAAGTTCATATCTATTGCTTTACACAAATGAAAACGCGTTTGCGACAACTTAGATATGAACTTCGTCAATTTCCAAAGGATTTTCGCACTATTGCAAAGTTTACTACACAAATTCGTGCGATCTATGATGTGATCATGTCTATTGGAGATCTAATCTCACATCGTGATCTCATAGATGTAGTTATTGAAGCACTTTCTGAATAATTCAATCCAATTGTTGCTAGTGTTAATAGCAAATCTGA
>Ga0315914_1011947_pt1 | contig 10188 bp, 9 predicted proteins | sample MpolenodulesMG_FD_203920 | JGI IMG/M metagenome (GOLD analysis project Ga0315914, IMG submission 203920) | Medicago polymorpha root nodule microbial communities from Los Angeles, California, United States - elongated nodules | ecosystem: Host-associated > Plants > Roots > Nodule | place: USA... | reverse complement strand
TGAAAGGTCTAAGGCATACAGACTGTATAATTCAGAAACACTCTGTGTTGAAGAATCTATGCATGTCAAATTTGATGACAAAGAGCCTGGAGATGAAACTCCAGAGTAGGTTGATATTGCAGGTTCAGAAGACTCTGATAATTATTCAGAATCTGATCAGACTTCAGAGTTGAATGGTACTTCAGAAGCTGTAACAGCCTCTAATATTCCAGAAGTTGCAACAGCCCCTGATGTTCCAACTATAGAAGCCTCTAAAGAAGATCACAATGATTCTCAGCAAGTTATCCAGTCCAGAAACTCATTCAAGTACAAGTCTTCACATCCTGAGGATCAAATCATTGGCAACAAAGAAAGTCCCAGAAGAACAAGATCACATTTCAGACCAGAAGAGTCTGCCTTGGGATTGATGTCCATGATAGAACCTACAAAACCTGATGAAGCACTAGCTGATGATGGATGAATCTTAGCAATGCAAGATGAACTCAATCAATTCAAGAGAAATGATGTATGGGATCTTGTACCTAAGCCTAAACACAAAAAACATTATTGGAACCAAATGGGTGTTTAGGAACAAGCTGAATGAACAAGGAGAAGTAATCAGAAACAAAGCCAGACTTGTTGTTCATGGGTACAGCCAACAAGAAGGCATTGATTATACTGAAACTTTTGCTTCAGTTGCAAGATTGGAAGCTATCAGGTTACTTCTTTCGTATGCAGTAAATCACAACATAACTTTGTATCAAATGGATGTTAAAAGTGCATTTCTCAATGGTGTCATTTCTGAAAAAGTGTTTGTGAAACAACCTCTTGGATTTGAGGATTTAAAACATCCAGACTATGTTTATAAGTTGAAGAAATCTCTGTATGGTCTGAAACAAGCTCCTAGAGCCTGGTATGACAGACTAAGTAATTTTTTGCTTAAAAATGATTTTAAAAGAGCACAAGTTGACACAACACTTTTTAAGAAGACTCTTGAGAAAGACATACTCATTGTACAAATTTATGTTGATGATATTATTTTTGGTTCAACTAATGCATCTCTTTGAAATGAATTTTCTAAGTTGATGCAGGAAGAGTTTGAAATGAGCATGATGGGGGAATTGAAATTCTTTTTGGGAATTCAAATCAACCAATGCAAAGATGGAGTGTATGTTCATCAATCCAAATATACCAAGGAGCTTCTGAAGAAGTTCAAGCTTGAAGATTGTAAAGAGATGAACACACCAATGCATCCTACCTGCACTCTGAGCAAAGAAGATCAAATGAAGCAGAGCAACAAAAGAGCATCCTGAAGGTTGGCATGGCCGTGCTGCTGGTGGCACGGGCCGTGCCAAGTCTCTGACTTAGGGAGTGACATATTTTTGTCCCATATTTCGTATTTTCATCCCGAATCAGCTCCTAATCCTCTTTCTTTTGCTCCAAGACTCAATCTTTAGATATTTGTTCCTAAAATATAATAACTTGCAATTGAAGTAAAATAATTCTAAAAATGAAATAATATTAAATAAAACGAAATCAAATCTAAATAAACTAGACTCAAATAATATATTAAAAACACTAATTTATTGACTTATCAGCTGGCTGAGGAGAAGCTTCAGCTTGAGGCCATAACTAGCGATGCTACTAGTCCTGGGCCCAACCAGCCTAAAGATCTCCATGACTTAAGTCGTTACGGCTTTGCAGATAGAATTGCGGAATTGGAGAAGGGTTTGGTCGGCTCGGCCCACCAAAGTTTTGAGAATGCCATTGACCACCTGAAGATAGCGAATCCAGGAGTTGAGCTGCGCACTGAAGGAGTGCATTTTCTGAATTTCGTTTAAGGAGGGTTGATCATGGGCTCCCATGATGACGATGATGTCGCGACCTATACGGCTATGTAATTTTTATTGTTTTTGTTGATTTTTTTTTGTTTTTTGTAATGACCGGCCTGCGTGCCACAGACAATGTGTGCCTTCATGGTTAGCACCAAATATTGTGTAATATTTTGGTTTCATGGCGTTTTATTTATCTCCTTTCTTCATCATGTTTTGCTTTATTTCCAAGCATGATGTGCGAACTGAGTGCTCGTTGTGTGAGGCTTTTGTGTTAGAATTTGTTTAAAAAATCCTAAGTGTTTCCTCCTCAAGGTCTCAGGTTTGATTCTCTCTAGTCCCAATTTGAGTGGGTTAGTTTAGCTTCTTCAAAAAAAAAATCCTAAGTGTTTTTAGAGCGACCTTTATCCTTGTATGTTTAATAATAACGATGTTTGTGCTCGTACTTTTCCCTGACTTAGATGCATGCCTTGTAGGATTTTTACAGGAATAAACCTAAGCAATGAATCAAGAGTAGGTTTGATATGGCGACGGTGAGGGTCTGCCCCCTGGCAGTCGTTTCTTTATTGTTTGAGATAAAGTGATGACTGGGGTGCTTGTCGATGATCATGTCCGCCTATTTGAGACCTTTAATTTGTCATTTTGTGACTTAAAGGTGTGCCCTTCCTCCCCCAAGTGTTTCTTTTGTTTGTTTAAAATCAAACACTTGTGCACTGTTTGTACGAGGGGATCCGACTGTGATAGTTCTAACTTTTACGGGGGGTATTTTATGTTAGAAGTCTTTTCCAAATAAGAGTTATTTATCTGAACGTGTGTCTGAAGTTGTGTTCTGAACGTATGACAAGGGATGAACGAAAAATATTTTTAAGTCCAAAGCCTCGAGGCATGGATCACCCATCGCAAGCTGGGGTCCTGCCTGAACAATGTCGGGCAGTGATGCCGCAGTTGTTAGCGATCATACTGAGGAGTTAATGGATCTGTTTTCTTATAATTCATCAATCCTTTACACTAGTTTCTGAATTACAATGGCACAAATTTCTTATTCCGTTGTAAGTGCTCATTTGGACCTCGTTTGGTCCAAGACACTTGATTAGTGGAATGTTGAAACCTTTACTAAAGTGAATGAACATGCTCTTCGCTTTAACTTCGTCCTTTCAGAAGGATCTGTAGGGAGCTCTCCGCTAGTGATGTAGAGGATTAACGATCCTCGCTAATCTTGGATCTCTGAGATCACGTTAATTTCATGAAGGTGAGCTTTTTATCTTTGAACGCTTGGTTCTGTAAGGACTACTTGTATTACGGTTTTGTTCCCGTTTGCTGTTCGCGTGCTAGCTAGTTTGGAGAGGATGTCTACTCTGGCGTTCTGTTCGCGGGGAATATGTACTACGTCAACAAAGTCGAATTCCTTCATCTTAGTTTGCACCAGCAGGACATATACTTGCAGATGTTCCTCACGGACTTGGAATTCTCCGGTGACCTGGGAGGCTACGAGTTGTGAATTTGTGTAGATTTTGACCCTTTTAGCTCCCATGTCTTTGGCGACCCGCAGTTTGGCCAGGAAAGCTTCGTATTTTGTAGTGTTGTTCATCACTGCAAAGGATAGTCCTAGGGACAGTTCGATCACAATTTTGTGGTCGTTTTCGATGATTATGTTCGCTCCGCTTCCTTTGGAATTAGATGACCCATCGACGAAGATGGTCCAAATTCCCTCATCATTTTCTTTGACCGGGAAAGTCGTCTCGGCTATGAAGTTAGCGACTGCTTGTGCTTTGGGTGCCTTCCGTGATTCATAGTGTATGTCAAATTCTGATAATTCGAGCGACCATTTCATCATTCTTTCGGCGACGTCGGGAAGCACCAAAATTTGTCTTATGGGTTGATCGGTTCTGACGACGACGGTATATGCCAAGAAGTATTGTCTCAATCTTCGACGGCGACGTCGGGACGACCCAAAATTTGTCTTATTGTCTCATTCTTTTGGTACCTCGTTTTGGGTCCTAGTAAAGCTTTGCTGGTGAAATATGTAGGCTTATTCCCCTCATGTGTCTCTCTGATAAGGACGGCGTTGACTGCTTCAGAAGAGACAGAGAGATAAAGATACAATGTTTCGCCCTCGTCTGGTCTAGACAACACTGGTAGTTCAGAGAGTGAGTTTTTGAGATGCTTGAGGGCTTTTTCACATTTGCCCGTCCATTCGAACGTTGTTTCCTTTCTCAAGAGTTTGAAGAAAGGTAACGGGTGTTGAGCGGACTTGGCGACGAAACGAGAGAGTGAGGTTAACATCCCATTGAGTGTTTGGATGCACTTTTTCGTTTTGGGCGTGGGGAGTTTCGTAAATGCTCGACATTTGTCAAGATTAGCTTCGATTCCTTGTTATGTTAGATAGAAACCAAGGAATTTGCCCGCCTATACTCCAAATGTGCATTTCTCAGGATTTAACCTCATGTTGTATTTTCTGGTTTGCTCGAATACCCTTTTGAGATGAGTGGCATGATCGATCTCTGCTTTGGATTTGCCGATCATGTCGTCCATGTATACGTCAAGAATATCGCCTAGAAGTTCTTTGTATACCTTGTTCATGTATACCTCAAGAATATCGCCTAGAAGTTCTTTGTTGTATACCTTGTTCATCATGCGTTGATAAGTGGCACCTGCGTTTCTTAATCCGAAGGGCATTTCGCGATAGTAATAGTTCCCTAATTCGGTCATGAAAGCGATTTTTTCTTCGTCATCTTTAGCCATGGGTATTTGGTTGTACCCTGAATAGGCGTCCATGAACGATACGAGTTTATAGCCAGACGAGTTATCAACTAGTTTATCTATGTTAGGAAGAGGATATGCATCTTTAGGGCAAGCCCACATGAGATCGGTATAATCAACACACATACGCCATTTTCCATTAGATTTTTTGACAAGTACAGCGTTTGAGAGCCAAGTTGTATACTTGGCTTCAAAAATGAAATTTTCCTCAAGGAGGTCTTTTACAGCTTTTGGCAACCTTCGCTTTTGTTTAAAGCAAAAGCAAAACAAAATGGGCTATGTCAGCGAAGTAATATTATAAAGGTCTATAGATTTAATCAACTTGCGTGCAGAACTAATACATTCATGCATGACATATTATTTAAGAATATTTATAGTTAACCTGAATGATTTGAAAATAATAAAGACTTGGATGTTAAAACACAGTAAAGCAAGACGAAAAGTTGATTCTTCATTTGCTTATTTCATAATAAGAACCATATATCTATGTTTTCAACTGTTGTCAAAACAAACAAAATTTGGAGAAGAAATGTTAAGAACAATAGCAAATAAAAGAACTTTTGATATCATCGATGCAATACTTTGATAAATTCTATCAACCATTCAAAATAATTAAAATTTTGGGAAACCGTGATGCAATACTCACTTTGAGAAGAGCAGCGATTCTGATTTAATCAAGAAGAAAGTGTTGGGTCGGAATCAAAGATGGCTGTGTCGGAGTTGAAAGAGGTGACACCGTTGAAGAGGCATTCAATTTCCCATCAGAGAGGAGATAGTGGGAAGGGTAAGGTTGATTTTTGATTCACAAAGGGAGATTCTGATTCGGAATTCATCCAATCATGTGACCTTCCACCTTTAATGGTAAGGGTATTCTATTCAACTGAGATCTTCAAATTACCTCAAAAAATGCTTCACATAAGAAAATGTACATCAAAATCACTCAAATTTTAATAGTTCCAAACATATAAAATACTTGTTGAAGACAAATAAACAAATTAGGGGAGGTCACAAAAAATAAGAAAAAAAACTTACACTAAGAACTCTAGAAACAATTGACAAAATTGGATGCTTGAACTTCTTTTCAGAAACTGTTTCATCAATTGGTTTTCTCATAAAACAGGTTTTTTTTTATCCAACACTAATCAACTCACTTCAAATTGCGAAAATGAGGTCGAAATCGGAGACTGGTGCGGAGGAGATGAAATGACCAGAGTTAGTGCTGTTGCGGTGATGGTGGTGATACTATGGAGGTCCGCAAGAATCTGGTGGCAGTGGTGGAATGTGGAATCGGGAGAATGATTCTAAGAACTTTGAGAATCGCCGAAATTGACATGATTTGGATTTCAGATTCAAATTTCAGAAGAGATTGAACACCTTTGTGTTTGAGAAAAATATGAATGAATAATTCTGAAAAAAATTTACAAAATTAAATTTAGGGGGGTGAGTGGGTACCTTGGACGGAAGAGAAAGACACCACCATGAAAAAAATAATTGCTTCAGTATGTTGAAAGAAGTTGTATTGATCCCTGCGTTTTCAATGCATTAACTTAACTCAGTGTTAGTAAACTAAAAAGGATATTAGTATCATGTTGTGTTTCCAACACATAGCGCGTGAAATGAAACATAAGGGGTGGCTGCATAATTCAAATTTGGGGCGCCAATTTTTTAGGTTTAGGGTTAGGGAATTAGGGTAAGCACATGTTTGATAGGATTAGATATAAAGATTTGAGAAACAAATAAGAAAGGTTAACGTTTATTTTTAAACTTAAGGGGTCTTCGTGTAATTTGCCATAATAAATAATAAAACTCTTATTTTGCCTTAGAACAAAACAGTAACAATTTGTTTGAGAGTTCCATGAAGAAGCTCCACCACCTCCACGTTCTTCCCTTGAAGCAAGATCACAGTTTCATCTCCACCTCCTCTCAAATCCTCCACCACCTAAAAACCGGCTCCCTCACCGACGCAATCCACCTCCTCAACACATCACAACCATCCCTCTCTCTAAAACCAGTCATCTACGCTTCCCTCCTTCAAACCTCCGTCAAAACCAACTCATTCCACCACGGTGCCTCCGTCCACGCTCACGTCCTCAAATCCGGTCTCCATTCCGACCGCTTCGTCGGCAACAGCCTCCTTACTCTTTACTTTAAATTAAACCCCGGCCCCCATTTATCTCACGCCCGTCATCTCTTCGACTCACTTCACGTCAAAGATGTTATCTCATGGACTTCACTTATCTCCGGTTACACACGCTCCGGCCTGCCACGTCAATCGATATCACTTTTCTACGAAATGTTGGCATTTCCTATTCAACCCAATGCTTTTACTCTATCTTCTGTTATTAAAGCTTGTTCTGCGTTAAATGACGTAAACCTTGGGAGATGTTTTCATTCGATGGTTTTAACGCGTGGGTTTGATTGGAATACTGTTGTTTCGTGTTCGTTGATTGATATGTATGGTTGGAATCGCGCGGTTGATGATGCATGGAGAGTGTTTGATGAAATGTTTGTGAAAGATGATGTGTTTTGTTGGACTTCGATTATATCGTGTTTTACAAGGAATGATATGTATAAAGAGGCGTTGAAGTTTTTTTATGTTATGAATAGGGTTCGTGGGGTGGTTCCGGATGGTTATACGTTTGGGACGATTTTGACGGCTTGTGCTAATTTAGGGTTGTTGAGGCAAGGTAAGGAGGTTCATGGGAAGGTTGTTGGTTTAGGTTTTGGGGGGAATGTTGTTGTGGAGAGTAGTTTGTTGGATATGTATGGGAAATGTGGGTGTGTTAGACATTCTAGGATTTTGTTTGATAGGTTGAGTGATGAGAAAAATCATGTTTCTTGGACTGCGATGCTTGGTGTATATTGTCAGAATAAGGAGTATCAGAATGTGCTTGATCTTGTTAGGGAGAGGGGGGATTTGGATTTTTATGCGTTTGGGATTGTTCTTCGTGCGTGTTCGGGGTTGGCTGCGGTGAATCATGGGAAGGAGGTTCATTGTATGTATGTGAGGAAAGGTGGATGGAAAGACGTTATCATTGAGTCTGCATTGGTTGATTTGTATGCTAAATGTGGTATGGTTGATTTTGCATGTACAATGTTTGAACGTATGGAGGTTAGGAATTTGATCACGTGGAACTCAATGATCAGTGGGTTCGCACAGAATGGAAGAGGGGTTGAGGCGTTGGCGTTGTTTGAAGATATGATTAAGGAAGGGATTAAACCTGATTCCATCACTTTTGTTGCGGTTCTTTTTGCTTGTAGTCATGCGGGTTTGGTTGATGAAGGGAGAAGGTTTTTAACTTTGATGGGAGAATATGGGATTAAGCCAGTCGTTGAACATTATAATTGCATGATTGATCTGTTGGGGCGTGCCGGGTTTATAGACGAGGCCGAGTGTTTGTTGGAGAATGCAGATTGCAGATATGATAAATCACTTTGGGCAGCTCTTCTTGGAGCTTGTACTAAGTGTTCCGATTATATAACTGCCGAACGCGTCGCAAAGAAGATGATTGAATTGGAGCCTGACTTCCATTTGAGTTATGTTCTGCTTAATAACATCTACAGAGAAGTTGGCCGATGGGATGATGCTCTGGAGATCAGGAAGTTGATGGAAGATAGAGGGGTTAAGAAAATGGCTGGTAAGAGCTGGATTGATAGTCAAAATCGGAAGGGTTCTCACGTGAACGTTTCTATGGAATAAAGTGTTTCTAGCATGTGGGAACCTATTTGATGAACAATATTTAAACAGTAGTCATAGTTGCAATTAGATTATGACTTTTGAAATTTCAGATAAATGCAACAAATGTGGCTGCAGTTGCTATCACAATGCAGCTGCAAATTCAGTATTCTAGTATAGCACGGGGGAAGCAGTGGCATGATTGATAGAAATTGATCGATTATTGGAAGTTATGGCTCATGACATAATACTTGCCCTTTTGGCAATGCTGAGCTAGCACTTTAACTAGTAGAAGCATCAGCTTCATGTAGATTATTCAAAGATTCTATTGTATTGTGAATAAAGATAACTTTGTACTCTCATTTGGAACTGCCTGCAATTGAAGCTTGAAGTGAGCATCTAATAATTTTTTGCTGTCTGGTTGGAGTGATCACCGTGATAAAGTCTGCAGAGTTCATTGGCTGCCGTAATCAGATGAAATGTATAAAGAATTATTACATCTTGGTCATGTTAGCTTATTTGCATAATTGCATGCTTTCAAGACTAAGATAGTCTGATTATTGCAGAACTAAGGAGAATGACTTCCCTTGCAAGTTCTTCACAAAGTAGGTTACTTAGGTGCAAACTATTCTTTCTTTACAAATTCTAGCAAACCGAGTTTTATTCTTGTTTGTATCTGTGGGTTGAGTTAGGACTGCTTGATGATGCAAAGAGCCTTATAGCAGTCCCTCAGCCACAGTGGACAAGGAAAGGGAAGGAGTACATGAGAAGATACGCACTCAAAATTGGTAAGCATTGAAAAGGGAATGAAGGATTAGAATGGCTGCTTCTGGGAATGGGGTTGTTAGTGGAATTCATGGTCATGGATGCAATTGAGTTGCAGAGAGAGGAAGCACAAAAGGGTTAAGATTTTCGATGCTCTCTAGCTGATTCTTTTCAGTCAACATGGTGCCTCTCAATCTGAGGTTTGAAAGGCTTTCAGACAGCTTGCTCTGCATGTTTGTTCCTCATCCCAAAATTTAGTTTTCTTTTTATACTAATTACTATTCTTTTCTTTCCATTGATTATACTGATTTTGTCTCCAGAATTATGACAAATCTCTCTTTACCCTTCCCTAATACAGATGCTTATTTGCGTCTTCGAATTTTGAATGCCTGATATTGTTTAGTCATTGGAATCTCAATGTTTAAAAAAATGGACCAGACCGATGGGATGAACTGGAAACTGGATACTTCTCTTGTTAGTTTGCTCTGGCCTTAAATTAGTTTGTTTAAACCAGTTTCAATCGCAGCTGGTTCAACCGGTTCTTAATTTTTGTATTTTTTTTTCTCTGTTTATTTTTAATTTAATATTTATTTATTTGTCATCCAGTTCAATCATGGTTGTGCCGATCAAACCAATTTAAAGCATGGCCCAAAGGCTTCACTGATTTAATCTCTGATTTGGTTTTTAATTATTGCACCAGATTCATATGGGACTAAATAATCTTGGGACGTGTGCCTTTGGAGCAGATGTGGGATGGGGTGCAGTTTCACCATTCCATGACTTATGAGGTGATTTATCCTCAGTAAAAAATAGATAAATGAAGTGCTTTATCCTCTCTATACTTCTCTGATTTTCAGTTACAGTGAGAATTTCCTTTCTCTATTTTCCCCCGATGTGTATATCTTGCTACTAAATAGATATATCATTAGGCAACAATAACTGGCTTTTATTACTTCCATTTTTACGCTTCATTTAAACTATTCTATTTTATTACTTTATCATTTTTATAAGAGTAAATTACACTCCCCTCAAAGATGCTTGAATTACACTCCGCTCCCCTCTTATGTTAAAATATACACTCCCCTCCCCTCTTATTCAAAACATATTAGAAAATATTTCAATCCCCTCCCTTAAGAGAAGCATGAATTACATTTCCCTCCCCTCTTATGTTAAAAT
>Ga0315914_1011946_pt1 | contig 10189 bp, 10 predicted proteins | sample MpolenodulesMG_FD_203920 | JGI IMG/M metagenome (GOLD analysis project Ga0315914, IMG submission 203920) | Medicago polymorpha root nodule microbial communities from Los Angeles, California, United States - elongated nodules | ecosystem: Host-associated > Plants > Roots > Nodule | place: USA... | reverse complement strand
ATTTAGTATCAGACAAGTATTGTATGAGTATGTATCCGGTAAGGCTGCTTTAACATTTTACAAGCACCCATGTTTCAGAGATATATATTATATTGCAGATTCCTAAACGATTTGGAGATTTTCAAATAGGGATTAAAATAAGAGAGCACTGCTATTAATCACAAGAAACTTTCTTCGCGAATATCACGACTGTATAATCACACAACACATAATGCAATTTGTGTCAAAAAAAAAATACAGCACTATACACATCTTCTTGTTTCTAACATTTAAATGTTAATGTGTCTTCATTTGATGTTATAATCAACTATGGTGTACTGTTTGCCAAGTGAATGAATTACATGTTTCATGATCACTCCCATGCACGTGTTGCACACAACATTTTGTTTTAGGCTTCTTTTTCATTTGATTAAATGTACCTATGCTGAATTGAATTGTCAAATGAAATGGAATACAACTCTATGAAAAATTGTATATAAAAAGAGGAAGCAAATTAAGATTTATTAGTCATTGTACTAGTATTGTGAAGTTGTCGTGAATTGTTTGCTCGCGATAAATAGCATTATTCAAAATAAAAATACTCTAATCAAGTCCTTGAAATAATATGTTATTTGTCATTAAACCATTCTATAATAGTTTGACTAACCATAGTTTAATGGAAAGAGCTAATTGTACAAAAAAAAAAAATCCATTACGGGATCTGATTATTTTTTTAATTTATAAAACTATTTAAAAATTCTTAAATAGTTTAATGAATTACTTGATAATTAAACCTAAAAAATAGCAATATTTTAAGGAACTCACTTTCAGTGTCATACACTACAACCAAATGATCTACATAATGTGACATCATGCTTATGGAACTCATACATTTTTTTCTTCCTTTAATGAACAATTATGCAACTCTTAAAGCATCCTTGCTGTTTTTATTTTATTTACATGAAACAATTTGTTTTTCAAAGATATTATATTTTAACTAAGTTACTTCAAATTGAAGCAATCCCTTTCTTCCTCTCTCTCTCATCTCTTTCTCAAACCTCATCCCTTTCTTCTTCTTCTTCTCTTTAGAGGGGTGATTTAGGATCAATTTTGACCTAAAAATCACTCATCCGAATTGTTTTTCCTTCTATCCTAATTAAATAAGTGATTTTACATATTTTCTGTTTTATTTCGTTTGCTTTTGTGATTTCATCGTCTCTGAACCACTCATGACTCTGTTTGTTTTGATTTCCCATCTTTGTGCGGTGTGTTTTTGATTTCCCGTTAGTGCGGTGTTTATTTGATTCAGGTTGAAAGATTAGCTTTGAGCAAGTGCAGACAATGACTTTGGCGTCGTCAACGTTGCAGATCCGGAGACATGAGTATTTCCGAGACATGAATATAGTCATATTAGTCATATTTGTAGGCATAGGTATTTTGCTGTTTTATGTTATTAACATGGATGATGTGAGTTTGTTCACAGATTCATCCTTTTTGTTTTTAGTGAATTTGGATTTGTATTGTATTGATGTACTCTATCAATTTGAATGAATGAATATTGTTTATTTTTGTAAAAAAATAAAAACTAAGTTACTTCAAGAGAATAGATGCAACTCATTTTGTCGTCTTATGTCTTCAAACAAGAGGAAAAAAAAATCTCCTATGAAATTCTATTAGATATCCTCGTTGGAGATTTTTAATGGTTATCATGATGCTTTTTAAATCGGATTTGTGAGAGAAAAAAATCTAATACAAAGATAAATCTGCTCGCGGTTCGGTTAAGATGAATCTTTTAAAAAAACATCAATAATTTGATCCAATTTAACGCAATTTCATTTGGATCAGTGTTTTATATATCCAAATTACAATTGTAAAAATTTATATTCATATTATAAAGACGTGATAAAATAATAGTTTTGATGAAAAATATATCATATAATAAAAATGATATTACAAAGTGATATTGATGGATTACAAAGTGATATTACAAAGCATGATCCAACCTATTATAGTAATGTAAGAAGTTACTATAAATTCAGTTTCACAAAAGGAAATCATATCAAATACATAATCTTTGAGGTTTTTGACTTTGTAATGCTTAAGAATTATATTAAAAACATAATCTTCAAAATTTGAGTCAACTTCAACCTAATATAGAAACATAAGAAGTCATTGTAAAATTAACTTTATCGAAGAGAATCACCAACTTAAACGCGTGACAAATATCGATATTGAAAAAACAATCCAAAATTCGATAAGTAATTTTTACAAAAAGAATTTGAATATCAACATCTTTAGAGATATCTCTAGAAATAAGATCCAAAAACGACGTCGTTTAACCTTAAGAACAAGAACATGAAAAAAAGAAAATAGAAAATCCGAATTCTCTTGTTCTTTGTTGAATCAATCTTCAATCTCAAATCCCAATCCACACATCGCGTTAGGGTTTCAACTTTCTCACACTTCAATTTCTCTCTTCAACGATGCAACACAATTCCTTCACAATTTCACTGTGAAGCTGTTTTTCTCATCGGAACTCAACCTCATCGTGTTTAACTACAATTTCATGTAATTTGATTCGTTTTTTACTCTATTTAAGCTTATTTTGATAATCACTTTTTTTAATCAGTTTATGTGTTGTTGTTTTAGCTTAAACGATGTTGCAGTTTCAGCCACAAGGAACTTCTAAACAAACTTGTACTCTTCTTGCTGTTACCTCTGAAACACGTTCTGTTGAACAGAAGCAGTTACAGAATCAGCACAAGTATCCTTTCCCTGAGTTAGTTTCTTCGGGGCGTCTCGAGGTATATGAATAAAATTCACATTTATAAGTATGTATAGTATTGCAATGTAGGTTTTGAAGTTTTTGTTATGTTATGTATTGCTAATTTTGTTCGAGGCTCAATAATAGGTGATAACTAATAAGCTAGCTTACAGCGGATAAGTGATAAGCTAGCTGATTGAAATTGTTGTGTTTGGTAAAATTGAGAGAAAAAATGATAAGCTTTAAGCAATAAACTACATTTTTGTTTAATGGCAAATATGAAATATATATTAACACGAAGAAAGCGGGTACAAAGTCAAACACCAAACCTAGCCGTAAAGTCTGAAATGGAAAACGAACCAAGCAGCAAAGGAAAGAAAATAGACAGTCGAAAAATACCAAAAATACAAGGCAGAAGCCCCACCTCCCCTGCCCAAGCACGGACAAGACGAGTACCATCACAGAACCCTACTAGATTTAGAACATGATGGGTTGGACCTTCCACTCATAAAAGGAGCAAGAGCTAACATGACACTTTGCTATGTACCATCTGCCTGCTAGAAAATTCACCCTATCCAGGGCTCAACAGAGGCAGAGGCTCCAGCAAAGATTAAATCATTGCGAGAGTTCCATATAGTCCACATATAAGCATGTCAAACCTAAGAGTACCCCTAACATGACTTTCTTACCAGACCCAAAAAACTCTCAAACAGCCTAACCGGATCGCAATGGCGAACAAACTCCCACCCCAACCACCTAGCTAACTTATACCAAACCGGAAGGATTCTGGTACAAGTAACAAGATGCTTCGCCGACTCCACTGGATCCCCGCATAACACACACCCATAATTACCTTGATCGAAGATTACCCTACACCTCGCTAGATTTTGCCTGGTAGGCAACCGATCTAGGAGGAGCTGCCACGGGAAGACCATAACCTTGGATGGCGCCCATGATCAAGTAATAAGCTACTTGAGTTAGCTTATCAAAAAACGCTATAAGCTAGTAAAAATAAACTATTAGCTCGTCAGAAAACGACTGTTACCAAATGGGTCTTTTTTACTCATGAGCTTATAAACTATAAGGCAACTTATTGTGCTTGCCAAACAGACCCTGTGTTTAATGTGGATACACTTTCAGCGTAAAATGTAAAATAAATTACAGAGTCTATAAATCACAACAAATCATATGTGTGATTTTAGAAGTAGTTATTGTTGAGGTCGATCATTTTTATTATGTGACAATTCACATATATTTTAAGTATTGCAATGTAGGATTAGAAGTTGAGAATAGGGGACATGCACTGTCAGTGTAATTATAGCGAGGTCTAATAAAAATTGAGTATTTTGTAGTTATTTCTAAAAAGCGGTTATAGGATAGGCTTAGATGATAATATGATGAGTTTTTGTCGGATGTGCATCTCCATTAAACTTTTAGACGTTTTCGTTATTTGTTGCTAATTTTGTTTGAATTTAACATTAATAGTGTAAAATGTTTTATGCTGTAAATCATTATCAATCATATGTGTGATATTAGAAGTAGTTATGGTTGAAGTCAAACTTTTAGTGATGTGACGATTATAATTGGCTGACAATGTAAAATATATTTACACAGACGGTGTATATGAATTAAATCCATTTTGTTTATGTTTTTACTCTAACATTGAAATAACATGATGTGTTTTTTTTTTAATGAAATGAAGGTTCAAACTCTTTGCAATCCAGAAAAAGAACAGTTTCGTAAAGTTCTTGAATCGTGTAAGCCAAATTTTGTTTACTTTCAAGGAGAGCAGTTACTACATGAGGAAATTGGTTCACTGGTTTGGCAAGGTGTGGAGTTATCCAACCCTGAAGATATATCAGAGCTCTTCGATACCACATTACCGACGGCTGTATGTATTCTGAATTTAAAAGCTTTTCTTTTGTTCTTTATATGTAATATAGGGTAATTGATTAGACATATAGAGATAGGTGAAGAAATAGATTAGACATATAGAGATAAGTGAAGAAATAGATTGGAGAGTTTTTATATGTTTTACTTTCTATGTTGTTAACTTTTGGATTATTTATTGGTTGGATGCACTTACTAGTATTGATTGTGGAAGAAAGAAGGAAAATTGTATTAGCTGCAAACTGTGAAGAATGTTATAGAGACAATGGTCTATGAATGTTAGATTTGTTTTGTTGCATATAATTTTGCAGTCATGTGAAATAGAATACTGAACCAGTAGATAGAAGAGTTGTTGGTTGACTGATTCACGAGATGAAAAATTTAGGAATAGTAGAGTATGTAGAATTTGTGACATATAAGACATTGCTCAAGAATTATTTTGAAGTTTATATAATTTGTTTAGATGTTAATCAAACTAACAAGGCTTACCAGATTATCATCGTCCCCTCCCCTCGCATTGAATTTTATTTGATGTAATTTTCAAAATTTCTTCAGGTTTATTTAGAAATCTCAAATGGAGAAAGTTTTGCAGAGGCCCTTCATCTTAAGGTATTTTATTCTAAGTTGTTTGAGAAAACTCGGATATCAAAAGTCAACAGACTATCATTGTTGATTGTGATTGATGATAAAAGACGTGCTACTCTCACAAGAATACCTTTCATTGTGGTAGTTTTATAGGGAATATTGGCTGATTCAGGTTGTTTGACTCTTCAGGGAATCCCATATGTTGTATTTTGGAAAAATGCCTTTTCTAAATATGCTGCCTGCCATTTCCGTCAAGCATTATTTTCAGTGGTGCAGAGGTATGGTATCATTTCCATCAATAATATGATTGCAACTTGCATGCACGTGGTGCATTTACTATGAAATGGCTTTTTATATCCTAAACCTAACTGTTATACTGATTCAAGTCATACTGATGTCTGGTTATGGTTACATATATTTGACGACACATCCATGTAGCGGGTCATTATGAGAGGAATAACTCCTTGTAATACATGTGGACCTGTATAGCTTACACATGTCATGGTAGTCATTCTATGAATATATAACTCATTTTTGTTTTGAATTATGAATGGCCAAAGTTTTAAAATCCAGTATGACTTTTTCTGTTCATTTCATGGAAAAAAACTGAAGAAACCAAAGACGTACATTTTGTTAAGAATTTTGAAATATTACATATTTAATACTGTTTTAATATTATTGCAGTTCATCTACACACACATGGGATGCTTTCCACCTTGCACATGCCTCTTTCAAACTTTACTGTGTTCAAAATAATCAAGTACTTCCTACTGATAGCAATGATGCTGATAGTGATATGGGGCCACACCTTCTTGGTGAGTGTCTCAAAGTCAATGTTGACCCTCCAGAGATGGATGAAGAAGATGATGATGAAGAAAGTTCCTCAGGCACTCTTCCTTCTATTCAGATACATGACGATGAAGTGAACTTGAGATTTCTCATCTGTGGTGCTCCTTCCACTGTTGTAAGCTTCTTTGGAATTCTACTACCTGTTTTTTTGGCTAAAACAACACTTCAGCATGTGTAATTATTTACATAAAGTAAATATTCGCAAAACTGTCACGCATTGACACACCCAAAAATGCATGTTGAAAATATGTTTTGTTAAATGTTGAACAAAGTAATGTGGTTTGTCAAATGAGACAAAAGAAAGGATCAAAAGCACACATATAACAATACTTGTATGTGTTGTTGTTATTCAAATAAAACATCCACATCCACGGTAGACAGTCTTTTCCAATTATAAATGGTTTTGTTTCTTTTCAGGATGAGTCATTGCTGAGATCTTTGGAGGATGGACTCAGAGCTCTCTTAACTATTGAAGTATGTTTACTGTATCATTTGATTGAATTTAACTTCTTTGAATAAAATTCCATTTTACAAAAATCTTAAAATAAGCGTAAGCCTTTGAATTAATGTAAAAATGTTTATTGTGAATCTAAGCTGGACTGATTTTTACCCATCACTGTCCAATCTTGTGACCTTTCCATGAAAGCAATAGAACATAAAAGACAACTTCCTGTTGCTGAGTGGTTTTTTTACCAGTCTCTTGTCTAAGAACTTTTTGTTACAATTTTTCATGGGGTTCCTTAGTTTTCTTCTTCTTATCTTTTCAGATGCGTAGTTGCAAGCTCCATGGCAAGTATAGGTATGTTGATACGACTTGCATATGACTAGTACCCTACCAATACATTCTATTACTCTTGTCTTATTTTTTTTCTTCAAATTATTTTATCTTCATTTTAATTTTCATTACAATTTCATTAGAAGTATGAATATGGATTGCCACCTTGTAATATATACCTTTATGCTGTTGTTTAGTGCCCCTCCACCACCGCTCCAGGCAGCTTCTTTTTCTCGCGGAGTTGTGACCATGCGATGTGATATATCAACCTGCAGTTCTGCACATATCTCACTTCTAGTATCTGGCAGTCCACAAGCCTGTTTTAATGATCAGGTACGCTCCAAGTGTCTATGCACCGTGTTTTTATTACTGAAACAAACAAGCAATGTTATCTGCCCATGCTATTTAATTGTTTAGTTTCAATCTTACATTGCTCTTGCATAATAACTTATGTGAACATATAAAATGTATTATATATTTTATTCAAAAATATATAATATATTCCTGTGCTTTGGATTATTTTTTTGATTTTAAGTATGTTATATAACAATTTTGTCTTCAGAATTAAAGTTAAAATTTTGTATGGAAAGAAATAGTCCTTTGACCATTTTTCCATTAAATTGTCTAATTTTTTGTTACCTATTTAATTATATATTAAATCCTATTTAATTATATATTAAATCAACGGTCCACATCTGAAGTGTAATATATGCAATATGCAAGAAACTATTACATGTTGAAATTTTTGGATTCTTATTCTTTGGCTGATCTGTTTTGCTTTTGACCTTTTAGCTCTTGGAGAATCATATAAAAAATGAGATAATTGAGAAGAGTCAAATAGTTCGTGCACAACCCAACGATGAAGCAAACACACAGATTATCTCTGAACCTCGCAGATCTGCTTCAATAGCTTGTGGAGCAACTATATTTGAAGTTAGCATGAAGCTTCCTCTATGGGCTTTGCAGGTTTTAATAATCAGTCTGATTCACATTCTTTATTGCTATACTATCTGTATTAGTGTTGTTTTATCAAATAAATTGTGATTTCTGAATGTGTCACCCCTTCTTGCTAGTTTCTTATTGGGAGATTCATCAATATTCAAGTTCTATACGCTTTACCTGATTATTTTTTTAATTTTTAAGAACAGTTTTATTATGAAAACAGAAGCCATTTCTCTTTATTTTTTGTGTTCGATGAAGTAAAAAGACTTATAAGTTGAATTTTCATCGAATACTCCTCCATTTATCTTTAAAAAGATTATTGTAGCAGAGTTTATTAGGACAATTAATGCGGATATAACTTGATAAGGATTTGACTGAGGCAAGGGTTTCTTGGGTTGAGATAACAAAAAGGGAATCTGAGAGGTAGTCTCTAGTGTTTAGTGGGTCACTTGAGGTCAGATGTATCCTTTTATCCAATTTTGCTGCTCAAATTGCTTTGACATCAAAGTATGCAACAGGATTGATTAGATTGTTGTATTACCACTGCCTCTGTTTCCAATATCCTGTACCATTGCTTTTGATTTTACCCGTTTTTCCTCTTTCAAATGATTGTACAACTTGTTGACTCGCCTTACTTTTGTAAGTATGTTTTCAAATTGGTCGATCTACATTTCTGTTGTAAATAATGAATTGGAAGCAAGATGTTGCCAATGTTTTTGTGCCTATAAATACATGGATGTTGAGTATAGCACCTAAGGTTTTGTATCTTATAAGAATAACTTATGTTTGAACATAGAATTCCAATTCTTATTCTAATTGGAATTCTATGTCCAAACATATTTACTTTTGTTTCAAATTCTTAACTAAACATCTTGTTACTTTATTCAGATTTTGCGACAGCTAGCACCTGATGTTTCTTATCGAAGTTTAGTTGCACTTGGCATTGCTAGTATTCAAGGGTTGCCTGTAGCTTCTTTTGAGAAAGATGATGCGGAGCGCTTACTTTTCTTCTATCAAAGCTCTGAGAAAGATGGATGTGATAATGGCAATATAGTTTTCAGCAGGCCCCCCATTTGGTTGAAGCCTCCCCCTCCTACAAGAAAGAGGTGTGAATCAAGCCAAGGGGCTAGCCCTGACATCCACAATGATGAAGAGGAAAAGGATAGGAAAATGGTGAATGGGATTAGCACACCATTAACTCCAGCTAGGCAGAGATTAAAAGTATCAGCAATGAGGCCAATTCCTCATGTTCGACGCCATAGAATGACACCTTTTAGTGGACCTTCTGGCGTAAATGGCTTTGGTGGTGCCCATGTTGAGGCTTATGTGCCACTTGTCCCTGTGAAGCGTAGTAGTATTGGATCATCATCTGCAACACAGAGAAAATCTTTTTCAAGCTCATCTCAGCCTAAGCAGGTTATTTCATTGAATCCATTACCGTTGAAGAAACATGGCTGTAGCAGAGGCCCGGTACAGACTTGCTCTGAGGTGAGTTTTCCTGTGTCCATTGTTTTTAATATGCTTTTCAGTATCATTAGATGCCTAGTATGATACTGTGGTCTCCAAAGATTTACTTGTGCTAAGATTTTGATGTAGTGCATTACTACATACTAACCAAAGTGACGTAAGGATTTTTTGATTTAAAAAAACTCACTAATCATGTGATCAATTCTTTGGCAGATATCATTTAAAAAAAAAAAATATTTGACATAAATGACTTGAAAATTTCTACTTTTAAAACTGAAGCCTATAAATGCTACATATGTTATGATATTGACCGTTGTATAATGTATTTAGCAAAAGAGATTTGAGATTTGGTAGTGTTCCAATATTATTGTAATGTGACTTTATTAACAATTATAATTAAAGACCTGGTGATGTATGCACATTTAATTCATATCAAATTTTGGAAAGTAGAAAAGTTCTATCATCTGTATGTCTTAATTCAATTAGATATAATGCAAATATGTACTGGATTATGTTATCATATCAAAATATTCCACCACATTATAGAGTATTCTCAAAATTGATACGAGAATTGAAGTTAGTTATTCTCAAAGGATGAAATCTTTTATTTTCACTTTCTTATTAATGGGTAATGCTAACCGGTGCCCCATGGGCACTAGTTAAGAAGCCAAAAGAGGAAATTTTAAGTAAAAAAAGATATTTTTTAAGCATTGATTACACAACTTTGAATGTAAATATTACCCTTATTAATTTCCTATTCATTAATTTTTTTAAATACACATTTTTTGGAAAGGAATTATCCTAAATACAAATGGGTCATGCTAACCGGTGCCCCCGGGGCACTGGTTAAGCATACAAAAAAAGGAATTTATTACCATAAAAGGAAACTTTGTTGACTTATTTATGGATTAATTACACAGTTTTCAATGCAATAATTA
>Ga0315914_1011943_pt1 | contig 10191 bp, 7 predicted proteins | sample MpolenodulesMG_FD_203920 | JGI IMG/M metagenome (GOLD analysis project Ga0315914, IMG submission 203920) | Medicago polymorpha root nodule microbial communities from Los Angeles, California, United States - elongated nodules | ecosystem: Host-associated > Plants > Roots > Nodule | place: USA... | reverse complement strand
ATTTTTCAGGTCGATTTGTTCATGGAACTTAAAATGTGGTTTCCTCAAACTATTTGTTTGGACCAAAGACTTCAATTCTAAAATGCAACAACATTCTTTAGCACAAGTTTTTCTAAGAATTTACTTTTTATCTTAGGAGTATTGACTTCAAAAGATCTTATTTGAAATTTCAAGTAGAATTGCAACACCGATATGTACATACACAGTTAAAAACCAGCTTATGTTTGATAGAACATTTGGACACTTTGTTATAGTTTCAGTGGATATCGATCTTACACAAAATTTAAGATACAACATTCTTGTGAAAATAATAGGTGTTTATCTTTTGTTGTGCTTGATTATAAAGATTTTCAAGAACTTTGAACTCATTGCATGTATATTGGTCCCTATCTGGAAATTTTCAAGAAAGCTAAAGCATCTGACCTTGAGCAACGAGATAGAGACACTAATGTAAGAAGAAGGAATGTGAAAGTACCTAAAAATGAATTTCATCATGCCAACGGTGGTGAAAAGGAATAGATCAAACAACAACAAATATTTGACCTAGAAAGATCCACTTCTATTTGTGTAGAATAAAGGAGTGAATCTGATGTTAGTAAGGAAACTAGTGACATTGGCAACTGTAGTTTCTAGCTTATCTTAGGTTTTGAGTGACGTCTTATATTCCAATGATTGTTTTAGAAGATAGTATTTTTTTTCTCCATCTAGTATAATACTAATTATCACCTTGCATAAAACATATTTTGCTTGCATGAAAAGTTTGCTAAGTTTAAGTTTTCAAAGCTCTTTTGGTGAGAACCATTTGTGGTTGAGTCTTAGGTCTTATGTGCTTTTTCAGCTCTTCAAAAACATTTTTATTAAACTTATATCGGTTCAAAAGTCTTAACTAACTCAATGAATCGATTCAAGGAAGTCATTCAGTTTTGAGTTCTTTTTAAATCAATTTGAATTGATTCAAAAATCATAACTGACTCTCTGAATTGATTCACTAAAGCCAGAGAGTTTCTAGCCACTTTGGAATCGATTAAAAAATGGATATAAGGATCATTAAATCGATTCAATCTTCATCTAAATCAAATCAAACTTCAAACATTGTTCATATTTAGTCTTACACATTAAAATCGACTCAGCATAAGTGTGAATCAATTTAAGCAATGTTTTTTTTCACTAAAAATCAACTTTCTTTTGCACCAAGACTCTCAACCTATAAATATATCCTTCCCTTGTTTTTCTCGACACTAAAATCATGCATTACTTTTGTCTCTACTCCCCTTCTCTCAAAAACCTTGTGAAAACACTTTCATCAATGTTCTTTCAGAGATTAGATCCAAAGCTTAGAACGATAATTGTAAGTTCTGTAATAGTTTGATTATTTCAAGGAATTTGAAGTGCTAAAGACTCCAAAGGACACAAAAAGTTATTGTTTTATCCTTTACCAAGCTTGAGAATTTTTCTAATTCTTCAAGACGAAAGGAAATTGATTGAATCTTTGCCAAAAAGGGATCTTGACGAAGATTGCTCAAGGATTGCATATGATTAAATATTTGAAGGGTTAAGGATTCATATTCTAAGGATTCAGATTAGGTTCTAGTTTAAGATGATCTTGTTTAAGTAGAATTAGGGTTTTGTCACTGATGACATGTCATCTTACGTTATTCTTAACATGTTTTTCAGTCATTTTCAATAGGTTTTAGCAGCAAAAGGGAAGAGTATTAGAACGATTGCCTATGATTTCAGGACTTTTGTAATGTTTTCTAATTTTTCCGAAACATAGCAATTTTAGGGGGTTTTGAAGTAATTCATGAAGAAATCATGCAAATCGGCAAATCAAGAACATCCAAAGAATTGTGAAGACTTTGGGAATACCAAGAATGAATATTCAAAAGGTCTCAAGAGACTTTACAATGGAAGGAATTATGTTCTCAGGCCCCGAAGAAAGTTATTTGGAAAGAAACACCTAAAACGATGGAAAATCGGAGGAACTGAACACGGGCAGCAGTACCATGCGCCTTCGTGCGCGAGCAATCACAACAATTAGACAAATAGATAAAGCAATGTGAATTAAGATTTCAATCTTAGAATTGAGAGATTCACGATTCAAATCTTATATACAATCAAAATTCAAACACCTTGAACAATTAACAAACCTAGATACAATTTCAAACCAAACCGATAGAACAATAAACCTAATTATCAATTGAAAACACAATACACATGAAATTGAATAATTGAATTGGTATTGCAATTAATTGATCCAAGTAAAATTGTTTCAACCTAAATCAAATGAATTTAGATTAATCTTTTGAGAAAACACAACTTAGATCAACACTAGCAATTCTCTAATCAATTATTCAATTAATCAAGTGCAATATTTAAAAGAAGAGAGAGAGAGAGAGAGAGAGAGAGAGAGAGAGAGAGAGAGAGAGCATCGGTGTTTATAGTTGTTCACCCTTTTTTCGTCCTCGCTAAGGGCTACGTCTACTCTACTTGATGAATTACTCCTTCACCAAGGTCATCTACTATGTAACAAATGTTGAATACAATGTGTTTACAAGAGTTCCTTGAAATGAAACCTAATTCTTCAACTCCTATGTAAAACACTCCCCCAAACTTCAAGTCCCCCTTGAATTTGGTGCTTCTTGAATCTTCGGAACCTTGAATACCCGTACACTCGTTCGAACTCTTCACTCGAGTCTTCAATGGTATGTCCGGTAAACGAACCCCGTTCGACTTCAAGAACGGTTAGAAAGACTCCTAATTCCTTTGGAGGTGGAATGAGATTATTCACTTCCTCTGTAGCCTTGATTAAGTCCAACCAATCTTCTTGAGAGAACCAACTTACAATCCCTACTAGCACCCTAGAGAATCTATACACTCAAAGAACAAAGTGATTTGAAGATAAAATGTTTAATCTTGAAGAATGTATGAACAATGAGTTTTTGAGACCTAGAGAGAATAGATGCAAATGATTCAATGATTTTGGTATTGTGGAGAGAAGTGTATATATAGTAAAGGGTGAAAAGACTCAATTTTCGCACAAAAATAATAGATTTAATCGATTCACTAAATGCTTGAATCGATTCAGACAGCTAAAAACAGACCAGAGAAGCATGCAGGATGAAACGATTCAATACCCAGTTGAACCGATTCAAGTGAACCCAAGATGAAGATTAATACGATTCAAATTTCTTATGAATCGATTCAAGTGCAAGTCAGAGAGTTTTGTGAGACGATTCAAATAGAAAAGAGATGATTCATTCATGAATCAATTCAAGTAGATGTGAATCGATTCACCTGAAGTCAGAGACTTCATTGAATCGATTCAGACTGTATTTAGTCGATTCAAACTGATGCAAAATGATCTTTGACACTTCTTTCAAAAGACACAAAACAACAAGACCAAAACACATAGATTTCAGGGTGCTTTCACATGCTAGCCATAGGACAATCATCAAAACGATAAACTAAGCTAAACTAACCTAAGGAACATCATCAAAAATATATAAACTAAACAGTGTAGTCTTCAATGCGCCTAGGGCATGTGCTATGTGCCCCACGCTTCTAAAATGCGCGGAGCTAAAGCGTATTTTCCTACTTTTTTGTGGGTAAAGCCTGCGTTTTTAGCCAAACCCCAGGTAGAAACTCTCACTATAAATACCAGCCTACCTCATTTTGAATTTCTCGTTCAGAACCGGAGCAGTTCAAGAGGAAGTCAATTCTAGAGCTTCGGAGGAGTTTCTATCTTCTCCTTGATTTTCTAGGGTATGGTTCTTTTTAGGTTAGAGTTCTAAGATGAACCTGTATTTATTTTTGTTGGATATTTATTTAATTTAATGTCGTTTATCTTTTATTTATTTTTTGTTCGTTGTTGAGTTTTATTAGGAATTTAGTTTATTTCTATAGTAGAGCAACCCTAGATTAGATACTTATGTTTTCAAACAATTTCTGTAAATTTTCTGCCATTTGTAATTTGTCAAAAGAACTGGTTTCTTCTGATAATATGCACAAAACAAAAGGCACTTATCGAAAGATATAAAGCCTACTGTGTGAAAATAGAAGTAGCACAAAAATTTAAATTCGAAGAGAAAGAAAATATTGTCGAGATGTTGCAGGAAATGGATAATGTTAGGGTACAAAATGTCTTAACACTACCAAACAAAAAGGAAATAAAGTGACAAATGGTTGAAATTAAAACTGGATGTTTTGTTTCATGGCTTCATAAGCTGCTATGGCTTCTTGCAACCTTGAATCAACCAAAGCTTTAGTTGCTAGCCATGTGGTAGTAGAAGATTTGATTGTAGCAACTTTCTCAAAGTGTTGAAGAATAACTTCTGCCTTTAACTGTTGCTGATCTGAGATAGAAATCAAGCTTGAACAACTAATTTCAGCTTGAATTTTCTTTCCTGCATCAACTTTCGCCTGCATCTTTTTGATGTCGTCCTCCCAAAAAGGGATGCTAGTTTCTAAATCTTCTAGCTCAGACTTCTCTTTTGTGGCCTGGATGTCTAGGGAAAAGGCTTCGGCTCTCGGGGACTCACCTTGACTAATCTCTTTTTATCGAAGGAGATCTTGCTTGTTGGCATTAACTGTGATCTCTCACTTTTTCTGGAAATCTTATGCGAGGGTATCCAACAGAGGACCAAACCCAAGTAAGAAATGAAGCAGCTCCTTGTTACTTGTAGTTTCTGGAGAATTGGTAAGAGATTCGACTAAACCTTTGATCTCAAAGTAAGATCCATCGTCTTGCCGAAGGGATTGAACTAGGTCCACATTCAGTAGCTTTGCTTTGAATTGCTGAAGAATCTGATCATGGGGAACGACTGAAGGATCACTGCTTGCAGAGGGAGGAGTACTTTGAGCGAAAGCCAGGATGGATTTTTGGTTCTCAAAAACCAATCCTAGAGCAACCATCGAATCTCTCTTTCTGAGGTCAGTAAATGTCTCCTGATCCACAAGAATTGGGAGGTTAATAGAAGGAGTGGCTCTGATGTGGGATCCGGTAGAGGAATTACCACTATCCTCGAGCTCCTCAACATGAGGAGATTTCTCTGTTTCAGCTTCTTTGAGATGCTGATCCATCGAAGGAGGTTGATTTCCTTCGACCATAACGAGGGAATCAACATCTCCTTTACCTTGGTTCAAATGGATTTCGTCATCCTCAGATTCATCAGTATCCCTGTTGGTGTTACTAGTAATAGAAGAAGTTTTGGGTGAAGTTAAGATTTGAGGTGTAAGGGGCAAGTTTTCAGTAATTGGCTGACATGACTCTGTTCTAAGACGAGTATCCTCTTGCCATTTAGGGGCAACATCTGTCTTTGGTTCCGCCTCATCACTTCCTTGTATTTAACTATCAATTTCTGTTTCTTCGACGACAGGGTTTATAGAGGAAGAAAGATGGGAAGTTTTAGGTTTGGGTCCAGCATGTTCTCCAGCAGTAGATGCAGTGTCCTGTGAAAGTGGATCGAAATTCAAGTTAATCGAGAGCTCCAATTTTCAGATACGGAAATAAGGAAAGATGTTACAATTATTACCTTGTCACCGTCATGGCAAGAATTAGCACTTTCCGGACCTTTAACAGGAACATCTTGAACCAGTTCAAGGTCAGGAGCTTTCTTGTCGGAATCAAATGAGGCCGACACCCGCTGCGGATTTGCCTTTGTCAGATTGCAGGATCCTCTGGATCTTGGGCTGAGGTGGTTGCTTAGCCTTTTTGCTGGTAACTTCAGATTTAGCTTAGCTCTCTTTCGACTCTGAAAATACGAGAGCAAATTTTTTCAGAGTTTAGTGAGTTATATTTCGACAAGTAAAAAACTACAAAACTTACTTGTCTTGTCTGAATTTTTGAAGCTGAGCCAGTGACCTCCGTCGACACACTTCTCTGAGCCTTTGGACGAGGCGAAGCTGTCAAATCAAGGATACATACATTAAAACAATAAGTATGTTTGACAGAAATAATGAACTCAAACATTCTTTTGTGTATCACCTGTTAGACAATCAATATCCGAGCGTTCAATGCGAACTTAGTGAAGTCTGTAGTGTAACATTTTTGGGTAATTGTGTAAACCGAATTTAGTCCAGGTCATCTGTTGTTCTTTTGGTTTTAAAGAATTTCGAATGACATCATAGCCAAAGTAAAACCATGAAGGATAACCTGGTTCGAAAGACAATGTAAAGTCCGCACTAGGAAGTGTGGGGAACTTTATGCAATGAAATGCTAAAGCCATTTTATATTTAATTTGTATGTCCCCTACACGAAAAGGAAACTTTATGTTTGAAATCTTTTCAAGCATTTTCTGTTTCAAAACTAGTGCAGCTTCTTTTACTATTCTAGTTTTTTTTTTTTTTTAAAGATTTTTGTCTAATAAATTGTTTAAGTGTGTAAAATATCATTTATTAGACATTTAATTAATAGTTCTAACATATATATTTTTAAAAAGAAACTAATAGATCTAATATAAAAAAAAACATATATTCAACATGCATTTCTTAAAAAAATAAAAACATATATTCAAGAGATGATTTAGACAAAAACAAACATATATTCAACATGCATTAATACTTCACCAAAAAATAACATGCATATTTATTATTAAACACAACAACATACATACTTCACTATAAACATCATATATTGTTAAAAAAATATGTTTAATTGAAAAACAAAAATTAATTATACACTAATTAAACAATTTCGAAAATAAAAAATTATATATATAACACAATAGCCAGCATATAATTACGAAAATTAACATAAATATATGTTTAACATATTAACAATTCAAAGTAGAGAAAATACTAACTTGTTGAAGCTTCACAAACAACAAATCTAAGGAAAACCAAGCTGGAGCAAAGAACCACAAGAGGAGGCAACTAACTTTGACATGCAAATGACATAAACAAAAATTATAAGTCAACATAAGAAATAAAAACATGAATCATAAAAATATAAGTTAAGACATTTACCAAATTTGTAGTGTTGTTGGAGAAGAGAGGCTTATGTTGTATTGAAGAAATAAGGGATAAATTTTTTTCTAAGTATCAGGAATGAGCAACTCTGGTCTAAGCGTTTCTGATGCCAATTTATAGGCCAAATAAAGCCAGGGTCAAAACGAGGGGTTTACCCCTCGCATAACTAAGCTGGTCAGAACGGTCATCTGTGTAAGAATGGTCTTCTATGCGTCAGGAAACATGCCAGGGCCTTGTGCAATTTACCAGGAGCTTGCCCCTCGCAGGTCAGCTTTATGGCAGGCAGTTGTCTTCTCATGCAGAGATTCCTGACCCCGTGCAGAGATTCATTACGCAAGGGCCTGACCCCATGGAAAACCCCTGGTAAAATGCATGTAAGTCTGCAACTTGTCCCCCAATTTTGAATTTCAAACTCCCGCCTAAATGGATGCCAGGAGTATTTGCAATTTATGAGGGGTAAACCCCTGGCATGTGTCATATATTTCCCGCCTTCTGCTTTAGCACTTTGCCAGGAGCATCTCTTGGCATGACCCCTCGTATTTTTACCAGGAGTGCTTGCTCCTGTCATTGATCCCTGGCAAAATGCAACATTTCTTGTAGTGAACGTGTGTGCGTAAGGGTATAAATAGGTGTGAGTGAAAAGAGTTAACGAAATAAAATAACAAACTTGAATCAAATCACATGAAGCATGAATCGATTGAAATAGTGTAAAAAGAAGAGATCTGAAACCTATGAAGGTTAATACGAATGTCAAGAACTATGAATTGAATCATGCATTTTCCAGATGAAGATTGTATCAATTTAAATCTGCATAGGCAGAAACTTGAATCAAATCACGACGTCCAGATGAAGATTAATACGATTCAAAGAAGATTGATGTGAATTAATAAACAATGATCGGATACCAGAGAGGCCAAATGAATTGATTCAAAAACTCCAATAAAAAGTTTGAACCGAATCACACCATAAGAAAACAAAAGTCACTCGAGGCAAAGGATGCTTTGATTCAAGAAATGCTTGGTAACAATCTGTATCGAATCAAAGACCCTTAAAACACAATGTTGAGATAACTTTACTTCCAAGAAACTCCTAAACACAATGCTAATTGCTTGTTAACATAGGACATTATTGTAGATGACCTTAGATCATGGATTAACTAGGATGCTTTCACAATTAAACTATTTAGACAAGAGCAAAGAAACATAAAACATCATCTAAATAAAAGCATCATCAAAACCTAAACTTACTAATTTAAGGAGCAACTACAAATAGCCATCGTGCTCTTGACCTTCCGGGGTAAGCTAGACTTTTGTTGTAATGGTCTGAAATAACTTTTAGAGACTAAAACAATTTGAAACTTTTGAAATGGGAAGGTTGTGTAATTTATGAAAAATTTAAAATAAAAAAGTTACAAGTAATAAGTAACAATTAAATCAAGTTATTGTTTTAACAGGAATCTTCAAATGATATGAATTGAAAACTGACTTGAAAATTTAAACCCCATGGGTTGTCTCCCATGCAACACTTGTTTAATGTCTGTAGTTTGACGCCTCAACCACTGTTAGGATGGCTTATATGAAAGAAAGAACACATCATTATATGTGTCCATCCTCTTATTCAATAGAAGTTTCATGAAATTGGCATAAAGAAGTAAATGTTACCCTACTTCAATTGGTAAGCTTTTGGAATATGTGTCCATCCTTGTTAAGGAACAATGAGACTCTTGCTGCCGCTGAATCTTCTTTTGAGTCTCTGATGTCAAATTTTTTGATGAAATCTTCTCTTCTTGCACCACTACGTCTTCCACTCTATCTTCAAGTGTTAGAGTGACATTTGATGGCTTCATCTGAATTCCTTCATTATTACTTAGCATCGATTACGATATAAAGTTAATGCTTGTACCTAGATCATATGCAGGACAACTTCCCAATAGAGTTGAAGCTTCCTGGGTCATTCTTCTTTAGAGGTAACCGTCTTTAAAATATTGCATTACAAATTTCGGTCAATGTAGTAGATTCTCTGCTCTTCCACTTCTTGAAACACAGGTATCATAGCTTGATGTAGTAAAGGAGTTCTCCAGTATTCCTGCTTTCTTCTAGGATCTGCTGTCGATACATCCTCAAGATGGAATCTTTATCAATAAGAGGCTCCAGTGTTGTGGTATTCTCTTTATCTCATGTGCTGTGTGTTCAGGATCTTTCCTCTTTTGTGGAAGATTCTTTTGCCGACATGAAACTTTCCTACGAGCATCATAACTACGTTTTCCCTTTTTGTTGAAGGAATCATTTTATGAAGGTGCTAAAAACAACACTCTATTCCACTGCATCAATGAAGGGAAGTGCGATTGGCATCTTTTCCATAAGTCTAAAGAATTCCTCTTGGTTTCACTCCCACTTCTTTTTCCTCTTCTTCAATATAGTTTCAAGTGTTGGAAGAGATATTTCATTTTTTTTGTTCTTCTTCTCCTCCTACCGTTGATTTTCAACCTTGTGTACCTATCTTCACCTCTTTCTTATTGGATTCAATTTCTTGACAATTTTCTTGGTTTGAAAACATATTGATATTTATTTTCATTAAATTTGAAAACATATCGATGTTTATTTCCATTAAGGAGGTTGATATGTGAAATAGCGTGACCTTCCAAAGGTCTCAAGTTCGATTCCCTCTAGTGTCAATTTCAATGGGCTAAATCCATACAGAGCTTGCTCTGGCTTTAAATGAGGCCCCGCAAGTGGACGGTGGGATTGGTCCTCTCGGATTAGTTGGTTCTTGGATGGGATACTGAGTTTTCAAAAAAAAAAATGAAATAGCTTGCCAGATGCACATGTTGTTCGTAAGCTACCTTGTTGTTTTTGTACAACTCTTCTCAACATTTCTCAGTTACTTGAATCATTCCTGCAAACAAATGCTATAAATAACTTGCATCCTTAGGTTTCTCTTGATAACCCCATTGTCCTGGGTGAGGTTATCGCCACCCCATAGAATATGTTTTGTTTAAATGATTGAATTGGTTTGTAGCATAGTTTTAAAAACCGGACCGGTGATCGACTCGGTAAAGGTACTGGGTCACTGAGTCATTGGTCGAACCATTGAGTCACTGGTCGAACCGCATGACTGAACCGGATTGAATCGGATGACTCGGTTATATGACTCGGTCTTTATAATTTTTTTTACACTAAATAAAAACATATTTTTATAATATAAATAAAATCATCTTCATAGATG